>Ga0114966_10000068_pt1 | contig 89470 bp, 79 predicted proteins | sample M_130207_XF_Meta_FD_87029 | JGI IMG/M metagenome (GOLD analysis project Ga0114966, IMG submission 87029) | Freshwater microbial communities from Lake Montjoie, Canada to study carbon cycling - M_130207_XF_MetaG | ecosystem: Environmental > Aquatic > Freshwater > Lake | place: Lake Montjoie...
CAGCGTTCCGAACTACAGCCGTAGAAGTAATCGGCTTCAGTTCGGAACAGTGATCGGCATCACTTCGGAATCGTGATCGACATCAGTTCGGAATGCTGATCGACATCGCTCGGAATCCGCAGTATCGATACAAGGTATTGAAAGGGCGCGTCGCGGAGCGAACGCGCGACTTGATTCGGCAGATCTGCGAGGCCCGGGATGTCGCCATAGTGCGAGGCGCAGTCTCACCGGATCATTTCCATGTGCTGTTGTCGCTACTGCCAGATCTGTCGCCGTCGAAGCTGGTGCAATCGGTAAAAGGGCGTTCATCGCGAAGGATTCAAGACGAATTCCCCGAGATAAAGAAGCGTTATTGGGGTCAATATCAGTGGGCCAGGGGATACTTTTGCGCGACCGTGGGCGCGGTGGATGAAAAGACGATCCAAGAGTATATTGAGAATCAGAAGTGGGGTGACGACGACCGGGGGTTTAAGATTACTACGCCCGCGGAGCCTTGACCCGGCTCTCAGCCGGGATACACTTCAGGCGGCTTTAGCCGCTCCCCGCGACTTTTAGTCGCAACTGAACCCCACCGCCTTGAGGCGGTGGTTGTTTAGGCTGGTGTAGAGGGTGGTGAGGAGGAGGAGGTCGAGGAGCAGGTTGAACAGGGTGAGGTGACGGGTGACGTCGAGGCTATCGCCGAAGGCTCCGACGGCGAAGGCTAGGAATACGCTGGTCGTTAGGGCGATGGATGCGGGTTGGCGAAGGGCGAGGCCACCGAGAAAGAAGGCGTAGGCGAGGAGAAGGAAGGGGCGACCGAGGAAGAGCCACGACTTGGCGGAACTGGCGAGGGACATGGCGTTTGACCGGGCGAGGGGTGGGCGACCGGCGGAGCGGTCGTAGTTGCCGAAGTTGAGGGGGCGGACGAAGGCGGCTTCGTTCAGGCGCTTGATCAGGATCTGGAAGGTAATGGCGGGATGGGTGGCGAGGAAGCTAGCGATTTTGCCTTGGCTGGAGCGACGGAGGAGTTCGCGGTAGACCTCCGGTGCGCCGATGCGGGTGCCTGAGTCGTAGGCGTTGCGGCCGATCCACTTCGCGTAAGATTCGTCGAAGCCGAGCTCGGCGAGGTGCTTGGGTTTGTCGTCGGAGAGGGGGAGGATGGCGTAGAAGACTACGTTAAAAATGGTGATGGGTGCATAATCTTCTTGGATTTGGCGGAGGCCGTAGACGCAGCTGGAGAGGATAACGGCAACTGCGACGAGGCGAGCGGGGCGGAGCTTATGGGCGGCCAAGGCGGCGAGGGGCAGGGCGGTGAGGAGGTGTTGCGCCTTTGAGAGTATGGCCAGGAGAGCGGCGGCGGTGAAGAGGAGGAGCCATCCGAGCTTCTGGCTTCGTTGGTAACGGAGCCAGGCTGCGGCGGCGAGCAGGAAGCCAGTGAGGGCGGTCGCGTCCATGAAAAACGTGTTGAAGAGGGCGATGTAGGCGATGTCGCCGAGGAGGAGCAGGAGGGTGGCAGAGAACAGACAGCGGCGGAGGGGGCTAAGATCTGTGAGGCAGGGTTGGAGGATGCCCAGAGCGAGGAGGAAGAGGGCGCTGTAGACGGTGGCGAGGAAGCGGCAATCGAAATCTGTCTGGCCGGAGAGGCGGTGAAGGAAGAGAGCGGCTTGGACGGGGAGGTGGGTGGATGTGAAAAAGCCGCTGTCCCACTGCTTTTCGGGGAGAAATGTGTGAGTTTGGGGAGCGAAGTAGAACTCTTCTTCGTTGGGCGAGAAGAGGGCGTAGTGGAGGGAAACCTTGCCGTAGTCTCCGTTGTTGGCGAGGCCGATGACGGGGGGGACGAAGAGGGCGCCGGCGAGAATGGCTGCTGCGACGACGATTGTGAGGGTGCCTAGGCGATCCATGGGGCTACTTAGGGTCCAGGAGCTTGCGCTTGAGCTTTCGGGCGGTGGGGAGATCTGGGGCGATGGCGAGGACGGTGTCGTCGCCGGCGATGGTGCCGAAGAGTTCGGGCCAAGCGGCGCGGTCAAGGGCGGCGGCGAGGGTGCTGGCATGGCCTGGGGAGGTCTTCAGGACGAGAAGGTGTTGGGCTTCTCGGATATCGAGGAGATACTCGGCGAGGACGGTGGCTAGGTTGGGCCCGGAGGGGGAGGTGGGGGTGAGGTGTTGATAGCCAAATTGAGTCTTGGCGAGGCCGAGTTCGCGGATGTCGCGGGAGAGGGTGACTTGGGTGGCGGCTACGCCGAGCGCGGCCAGTTTCTGAGCGATCTCTTCCTGGGTGTGAATCTGGTGCTGGGAGATGAGCTTGAGAATCTGGCCGTGCCGGTAGGCCTTGTTCATGGGCGGAACTCATTGAGGCGGAGGGCGGCTTCGGCGAGGGCGGCGGCGACGGTGGCGGGGGCGGTTCCGCCGGGGACCTGGCGGTTTTCCATGCCGCGGGCGGGATGGAGGAAGGCAGCCATCTCGGGAGTGAATTCTGGGGAAAAGGCGGCGAGTTCAGCGGGGGTCCAATCGAGGGGCTTTTTGCCTTGATTGAGGGATTCGAGGACGAGGCGACCGGCGAGTTTGTGGGCCTGATGGAAGGGGGTGCCGAAGCGGGCGAGAGCTTCGGCGATGTCGGTGGCGACGGTCCAACTTTCGGCGGCGGCGAAAGCGGGGACGTCGGGTTTGAGGGTGACGGTGGAAGTGATTTCGGCGATCATGGCGAGGCAGCCGGCAAGTTGGTCGGCTGCGAGGAAGAGGGGCTCCTTGTCTTCCTGCATGTCGCGGTTGTAGGTCATGGGGGTGCCTTTGACGGTGACGTAGAGTGACGTCAGGCTGCCGAAGACGCGGCCGGATTTCCCGCGAATCAGTTCCAGAGAGTCGGGGTTCTTTTTTTGCGGCATGAGGCTGGAGCCGCTGGTGACACCGTCGCCGAGGTCCATCCAGCCGAACTCTTCGGACGAGTAGAGGATCCAGTCTTCGGCGAGCCGGGAGAGGTGGAGCATGGCGGTTGAGGCAGCGTAGAGGAAGTCGAGGGCCCAGTCGCGGTCCCCAGAGACGTCCATGGAGTTGCGGGTGATGCCGGCGAAGCCGAGGTCGGCGGCGATGGCGTGGCGGTCGAAGGGGAAGCCGGAGCCGGCAAGAGCGCCGCTGCCGAGGGGGCAGAGGTTGACGCGGGCGCGGGCTTGTTGGAGGCGTTCGAGGTCGCGGAGGAACATCTCGAAGTAGGCGAGGCAGTAGTGGGCCCAGAGGACGGGTTGGGCGCGACGGAGGTGGGTGTAGCCGGGGATGATGGCGGATTCGTAGCGTTGGGCGAGGGCTAAGAGTTGATCGAGGAATGTTACAAGCAGGACGGTGGTGTGGTCGATTTGCTCGCGGAGCCAGAGGCGGGTATCGAGGGAGACCTGTTCATTGCGGCTGCGGCCGGTGTGGATCTTGTCGGCGAGGAGGCCGACTTTGGCTTTGAGCTTTCGGATGATGAGGGTGTGGACGTCTTCGTCGGTGGCTCCGGTGTAGAAGTCGGGGGACTGGGCTTCGGTGCGCATGGCGTCGAACGCTTCGACGAGTTGGGCGCGTTCGTCGGCGGTTAGGATGCCGACGCGTTCGAGCGCGCGGGCGAAGGCTTGGGAGCCGCGGATGTCGCAGTCGGCGAGGCGCTGGTCGAAGGAGAGGGACTCCGAGAATTTCTCGAAGGTGGCCGAGGGGCCGGAGGCGAAGCGACCGCCCCAGAGTTGAACCTTATCGTAATTGGACATAGAGAGATTATTTGATGAGCAGGAGGAGGAGGGCTTTTTGCGCGTGGAGACGGTTTTCGGCTTGGTCAAAGACTGCGGATTGGGCGGACTCGATGACTTCGTCGGTGACCTCCTGGCCGCGCTTGGCGGGAAGGCAATGGAGGAAGATGGCATCGGGGCGGGCGGCGGCGAGGAGGGGGGCGTTGACTTGGTAGGGGGCGAAGATTTGTTGGCGATCGAGGGCTTCGGCTTCCTGGCCCATGCTGGCCCAGACGTCGGTATAGACGATGTGGGCGTTGTCGACGGCTTGGCGGGGGTCCGAAGTTAGCTCGAACGAAACGCCTGCTTGGCGGGCGGCTTCGACGACGCTGGGAGCGGGGGCGTAGCCGGGGGGATAGGCGATGGCAATGTGGATGCCGAGGCGGCCGGCGGTGAGCAGGAGGGAATGAGCGATGTTATTGCCGTCGCCTACGTAGGCGAGTTTGAGGCCTGCCCAGCGGCCGAAGCGTTCTTGGATGGTTTGGACGTCAGCAAGGATTTGGCAAGGATGGTAGATATCGCTGAGGGCGTTGATGACGGGGACGCGGGACCAGCGGGCGAGTTCATCGATCGTGGTTTGGGAGAAGACGCGGGCGACGATGCCGTGGGTCCAGCGGTCGAGGTTGCGGGCGATATCGGCGAGAGGTTCGCGGTCGCCGATAGGGCCGACCTGGGTGACAGCGCCGCCGCCGAGTTGTTGGATGGCGAGGTCAAAGGTGAGGCGGGTGCGGAGGGAGGGTTTTTCGAACAGGAGGCTGAGGTAGCGTCCGGCGAGAGCATGGGCGAAGTCGGCGGGGCTGCGTTTGACTTGTTCAGCGAGGGCGAGGAGTCGGGTGAGTTCGTCGAGAGTGAGGTCGAGGTCGGAGCGGAGATCGGGGGCGAGGAGGGGCGGGCCAATGGCGAGGGCGAGGGATGCGGCGGCGAGGGGCATGGCTGAGAAAAGAGGCTCCTGGGGGGAATAAGAACGACGAAAGGCACTGAATGTTTATTCAGTGCCTTGGATAATTATACAGGAGGGTGTCGGAAAGTGAAAGCCCGGATGCTAGTTGGCATCCTGGCTTGGAGGAGTTGCGGTTTGTGGGTTAGAGGCGCACAGGCCGAAGCGAGTCCGTTGTGCGCGGTTCCTCAAAAGGGTTTGAAGTCCTTGTCGTCGAGGGGGAGGATGGAGTCCGGGTTGTTGTGTCCGCCGCCGGTGGGTTGGAGGGCGGAGGGTTTGGTGAAGTGGTCGGTGTAGCCGGAGTTTGTGGTTCGTGATTTGTGTTGGGTGGCCTGACTGAGGGCGTTGAGGCTGGGGGTGTGGGTGTGGTTTGACGCGGCGGCCGCGGGTCGGAAGGTTTGGATATCTGAGGCGGGGTCCGCGTCGGTGACGCCGACGAGTTTTTGGAGTCCGACGACGATTTCGTCGACGCGGAGGGCTTGGCTGGCGAGGCCTTGTCCGGCGGCTGCGCCTTCTTCGGCGGTGGCGGCGAGTTGTTGGGTGAGCTGCTCCATTTGGAGGACGGTGCGGGAGATCTGAGCGATGCCGCGGGACTGTTCCTGGCTACCGGCGTAGACCTCTTCGACGAGGGCTTTCGCCTGGAGGGAGCTGTCGGTGAGGACGGTGATTGCGCGGGCGACTTCGTCGAGTTTGTCTTTGCCTTCCGAGGCGCGGATGATGGATTCTTCGATGAGTTGGGTGGTGTCACGGGCGGCCTGGGCGGAGCGTTGGGCGAGGTTCCGGACCTCATCGGCGACGACGGCGAAGCCCATGCCGGCTTCTCCGGCGCGGGCGGCTTCGACGGCGGCGTTGAGGGCGAGGATGTTGGTTTGGAACGCGATGTCGTCGATGACCTTGATGATTTTCGAAATTTTGTTCGAGGAGGTGGTGATTTCGTTCATCGAGACGACCATTTGGGAGAGCGCGAGGTTTGCGTCTTTGATGGTGTGGGCGGCTTCGTTGGTCTTGCGGGTGGCGGACTCGGCGTTTTCGGCATTGCGTTTGGTCATCGAGTGGATCTCTTCGGTGGAGGCCGAGGTTTCTTCGAGAGACGCGGCTTGTTCGCTGGCGGCGTGGGAAACCGATTGGCTGGAGGCGGAGACGCGGCCGGCGGTGTTGGCGAGGCGGCGAGCGTTTTCGTTTAGTTCGGAAACGGTTTGCCGGAGGACGACCTGGATTTTGTGGACGCTGAAGACGGCGGCGAGGCCGACGAGGACGCTGAGGAGTCCGAGGGTGAGCATGCTGAGAAAGCTGACCGAGCGGGCGGTTTCTGCTTCCCGGCCGACGAGGCTAAGTTGGCGGGCCTGATCGTCGACCAGATGTCGGCCGCGGTCGCTGAGTTGGGTGAGACGGGGGAGAAGTTGGGTGTTCAGGGTGGCGATGGCGACGTCCATTTTTTGGTCGTTGAGCGCGCGGACCACTTGTTGATGGAGTTCGATGGCGGCATCGAACTCGCTGGTCATCTGTTGGAGATCGGCGGAGACGGTGGCCCCGTTTAGACCACGAAGCTCTTCGAGAGCCTTGCGGGCCTCCTGTTCCTTCGTGCTCAGCTTTTGGCGGAGCTCTTCGACCGTGGCCGTCTGCTGGAGCATCATGGCCATAGCTACGCCGCGCTCCAGGGCGTCGATTTCGCTGACCCGCGTGCTGACTTGGCCAGCGAGCATTTGCTGTCGGGCCATTTGGTTGATGGCGCGATCAAGTTGGTTGCCCAGATGACTGGTTACCCACGCCGCGCTGATTCCGAGTACCACGGCGAGGCCGACGACGAGCGTAGTCGTGACCGACAGACGTTTTCCTGCTGACCAATTGGACATGCGAGTATTCTCCTGAAAATCCTAAAAAGATGAATTGAGGTTAGGACAATTTGCCTATTCTGGCTTGAAGGTGAACTTCAATTGGGCGATGGCTTCGCTGGCGAAGGGGGTGAACTTCCAATCCTTCAACGTTTTGACGACGGGGGCCGTCAGCAGGGCGTTGCCGGAAACTACCTTAACGTTGTCGACGTCGCCGGCCTTGGAGATGCTCACTTCGACCTCGACGTCGCCGGCGACGCGCATTTGCTTGGCGATCGGGCTGTACGAGGGCGAGGGGCGCTTGACGGCGGCCTTCAGGGCTTCGGCCATCGAGACACGGAGCTCGGCGCGGAGGGGGAGGCTCGATAGGGTGAAGAGCAGGCAGAGGGAAAGGGCCAGGAGAGCATTACGGCTTCTTGCGGCCGAGACTGAAGAAAAGATAGAAATCATAAAGGTAGTCCTCATTGACGCCGGACGCTTGCGTTTAGCTGGCGTTACAAATCATATCGGCGGCGGCCGGGCAAGCATTAGCGAGAATTACCCCTAATCTTTTCTGCAATAATGCGATCCCGCACCGATATGAAGAAGGAGTGACAACTGGCCCACCATGCCAGATCCGCAGCCATAGTCGATCGGAGACGCTTTTATGAACAATATGAACACGCAACAAAGTGATGCCCGCGGCGGGGCGCCGCCGGCGGTGTTGGGCGCGGTGAAAGGCCCCAGCAAACACCTGATCTTTAGCCTGGGGAAAGAAGAGTTTGCCGTCCCGGTGGCAAAGGTAAAAGAGATTATTGGCATGCTTGAGGTGACGCCGGTTCCGCACACCGCCGAGTACGTCAGGGGAGTCATTAATCTCCGCGGCAAAGTGGTGCCGGTCATCGACCTGCGGCTGAAGCTGGGGGTTCCAAGCGTCGAGTACGACGAACGGACCTGTATCGTGGTCGTGCAGCCAGAGATGGGCCAAAGCGTGTTTTTGATTGGTGTCATTGTGGACGGGGTCAGCGAAGTGATGCCGGTGCAGAGCTCCGACATTGAGAAGACCGAGTCCTTCAGCCACGGCCTGATCTCGTCGGGTTATGTACAGGGCGTCGCCAAGATCCGGGGTAAGGTCAAGATCCTGCTCGATCTGGACTGCGTGCTCTCCCAAGGCGACTTACAGCAGTTGATGTAGTTTGTTCCATCACCCCGAAGTAGTGAGATTTCGATGAGGAGCCCTTGTGTCTGTAGAAGCTGATCTGCTTACTTGGATTGATTCGTTAATCGTGGAAACGCTGGCCTTTTCTCCTGGGGAGGGACTGCCCGGCGGAGTTCGCAGGGCCGCTCTGGCCGAGTTGTGCGCGAAAATTTCCCCGGCGGCAATTGACCTGGAAATGATGGACACCGCGGCATGTGCCGCAGCCCTCGGACGGCAGATCCAATCCCCGGGGGCCAACTTCAGCGCGGTCCTCGAAGACCAAATCGAACAGTTGCAACAGTTCGCCGATATCGAGCTATCCGCCCGGTTGTCCAAGCAGCGCGTGGCCGCGGGTGGATCGGCCGAACTGTTCCAGGACCTGTCGATGATCGGTGACTTCATCGGGGAGGCGCGGGAACATCTCGAAATGATCGAGCAGGAGTTGCTCTTACTCGAGCAATCGCCGCAAAATGCGGAGCCGATCCATGCGATCTTCCGGAGCTTTCATACGATCAAAGGGTTGGCCGGAATTTTCAATCTGGGCTCGACCCGGGATTTGGCTCACGAGGTGGAGACGCTGCTCGATCTGGTGCGCAATGGGGCGCTGCCGGCGACGCCTTCGCTTGTCGATGTGGTGCTGGCGTGCGCCGATCGGCTCGGGGTGATCGTCGACTGCCTGGACGAAGATCGCAGCGGTGCTACGGTCGTGCTGCCCGACAACGGGGAGCTCCTCGAACGATTGCGCAACGAGATGATGCCTCCCGACGAGGATGTCGTCGTTTCTACCGTCTCCGAAGGTGGCGGGGGGGGCGACGGAATTTGCTGAGGTTGCTGCCTCGAAACGCCGCGGTGAGTCGGCCAATGCGCATGTGAAAGTGGAGACTTCGAAGCTGGACTATCTCGTCGATATGGTCGGCGAATTGGTGATCGCCCAGTCCCTCGTGCAACAAGACCCGTCTGTGATTCAACTCGGCGAGCCGCGGTTGGGGCGGAATCTGTCGCAATTGGGACGCATTACGACCGATCTCCAGAAGATCGCGATGTCGCTGCGCGTGGTGCCGATTCGCCAGACATTCCAGCGTATGCAAAGGGCTTTCCGTGATCTCGTGAAGAAATCCGGGAAACTGGCCGAGCTGGAACTGGTCGGCGAGGATTCCGAACTGGACCGCTCGATTGTCGAGCAGTTGGCCGACCCGCTGATGCACATGATCCGGAACTCAGTTGACCATGGCCTGGAAGCACCGGGTGAACGAGAGAAGACGGGTAAGTTCGGTCCGGGTAAAGTTCGCCTGGTGGCATCGCATCAGTCCGGAAATGTGCTGATCGAAGTCACTGACGATGGCCGGGGCTTGAATCGCTCGAAGATTCTCAAGAAGGCGATTGAACGGGGCTTGATCGCCGAAGATGCCAATCTGCCGGTGGACAAGATTCTGGAACTGATCTTCGAGCCGGGCTTCTCGACGGCGGACCAGATTTCGGATGTGAGCGGTCGCGGCGTAGGCATGGACGTTGTTAAGAAGCAGATTCAAAAGCTGCGCGGGCGAATCGAGATTCGATCCGAGCCTGGGGTGGGGACCACGTTCCTGCTGCGCTTCCCGCTGACGCTGGCGATCATTGACGGGCTAACGGTGAAGGTGGCCGGTCAACGCTACATTCTGCCTCTGCACTGCGTGCACGAGATTTTCCGGCCGGTGGCTGATTCGATCTACCGAGTGAGCGGGAACCAGGAGGTGGTCATGGTCCGCGAAAGGGTGGTGCCGCTGCTGCGACTTTATCAGATGCTGGACCGGACGCCGGCTTCGACCGATCCCTACGCCGGCATCCTGATTGCCGCCGAATTGGAGGGCCGCCGTTATTGCTTGCTGGTGGATGAGTTGATTGGGAAGCAGGAAGTGGTCATCAAGAGTCTCGGCAAGTATCTCGGCACGATGCCGGGGGTCTCGGGGGCGGCGATCATGGGCGACGGATGCGTCGGATTGATTTTGGATCTGGAAGGCATGTTGAGTCGGGAGAGCTTCGATGCCGCTGCCTGAGGTTGCCAGCGCCGAGACGGTCGGCGGATTTCAGATTCCGGAAGCTGACTTCCGTGAGATCTGCGCCCTTGTGCAACAGCGATTGGGGATTGAACTCCGTACCGGCAAAGAGTCCCTGGTGACCCTGCGGCTGGCCGAGCCGATGCGGCGCGGCGGGTTTTGCACGGCGCAAGAGTATTTGCAAGCGGTCAAACGAGATCCGAACGGCCCGGCAATGCTGGAGTTCATTGACTGTTTGACGACGAACCACACGAGTTTCTTGCGTGAGTCCAGTCACTTTGAGTTCTGGCAGCAAGAGGTGCTGCTCGTCCAGAAGCATCGACCGGAACAGCCGGTATGGTGCGCGGCGAGTTCTTCGGGAGAGGAGCCCTACACGATGGCCATGTGCGCCGTCGAAGCGTTGGGGGAGGCGGCTTATCGTCAGGTCCGGATTCTGGCGACCGATATTTCGCCCGGGATCCTGGATCAAGCGAAGCGGGCGGTATATCGGGAGGAGCGTTTGGCGCCGGTTTCGGCAGCGTGGCGACGGCGCTTTTTCTTGCGCGGGGAAGGGAAGTGGCACGGCTATTTCCGGGTGAAGCCGGAGATCAAACAGATGGTCGAGTTTCGGCGGCTTAATTTAATTGAACCGTTGCCGCCGATCGGCCCGTTTTCATCAATATTTTGCAGAAACGTGATGATCTATTTCAACTGTGCCACTCGGGGGCTGGTGGTGGATCAGATGCGCGGGCGTCTGGAGTACGGCGGATATCTGTTCGTCGGACATGCCGAAAGCTTGAATGGAATGGATTCAAAGATGGAGTACGTGAAGCCTTCGGTGTACCGTTTGGCCGGGCTGGGTGCCAGTGCGGGGACGGGCACGCGAATGGGGAGGACGACAGAGGAGCAAGCATGATTCCCAAAGGAAAGAACGCAATTGTAATTGGGGTCTCTGAGTGCAGAACGAGTAAAGACCGGGACAGTTATCTGGTTACTTATGCACTAGGATCCTGTATTGGTTTAGCGGCATATGACCCTAAATCAGGAGTAGCTGGATTACTGCATTTTCAGCTGCCGGACTCGAACATGGATCGGGAGATGGCCGAGTCGCATCCGGCGATGTTTGCCGATACCGGACTGCAGCTCTTACTCGCTAAGATGACGCGATTGGGGGCGGACCCGAAGCGGACGATGATTCGAATCGCGGGTGGGGCACAGATGATCGGAGGGCCGAAGTTTTCCGGTTTGCAGGGTCAGAGCCTGCCGAGCGAGGGGACTGGCGTGGGGAAGCAGAACTATCTGGTGATTCGAAAGCTGCTTTGGCGTCACGGGCTGATGCTGGAGGGCGAGGCGGTGGGCGGCGGCCAGGGTCGGACGCTGGGCTTGACAATAGGTACGGGGGAGTTTTGGGTAACATCTCCCGAGCCGGGCGCAATGGCGATGTAAGGTTGCCGATCGGTGCATTTATTTAATGAAACCGCGAATTTTACCGATGAAGATGAATAAGAGGGAAACTGGATATGGCACTACGAGTATTAATTGTCGATGACGCGCCGGCGATGCGGCTCTACATCCGACGAACTCTCCAGATGTCTGGTCTGGCCTTGAGTGCGGTGTTCGAGGCTGGCGATGGCAAGGAAGGTATCGCGGTTTTGGAACGGGAGCACTTGCAAGGGGCCGGTATTGACTTGGTGTTTACGGATATCAATATGCCGGTGATGAACGGCGAAGAGTTTGTAACCCAGCTCCAACAGGAGGAACGTCTCCGCGAGGTTCCGGTGTTGGTGATTTCTACCGACGCGACGAAGACGCGGGTACTGCGGTTGCGAGAGTTAGGAGCGCGGGGTTACATCAGTAAGCCATGCGCGCCGGAGATGATCCGGTTAAAAGTTGAACAGATCCTCGGGAGGGACTATGCTGCCGCGTTGTGCTGATGTGGACTTAGTAGATGCCGCCAGCGAAGTGCTGGGGATGATGTTTTTCACCGACGTCATGAGTGGCAATGTAGTCGGCGACCCGCCGGACAAGCCGGTGACGGTGAAGGTGGAATTTCAGGGTGCTAGTTCCGGGATGCTGCATATGAGTATGCCGCGGGAAACGGCTGAGGCTTTGACGGCGAACTTTCTTGGTTTACCGATGGGCGAGGTGCCGAGCGAAGAGCAAATGAACGACGTGGTGAACGAGTTGGGCAACATGGTGTGCGGTTCGTTTTTGAGCAAGCATGAATCGGAGGAGTTGTTTGATTTGTCGAAGCCGGAGATTCTGGCGGCGGCGGCGGAGCTACCCGCGCAAGTGGCGACTCTCCATCGCTCTCTGGAACTCGACAACGGCAAGATGGTGCTGGCTTTGAGCTGGGATCGGTTGAATCCGGCGGTTTAGTTGCCGGCGATTGGCTGGGCAGCGGCCTTCGATCGAGGCGGAAGCCGCGCGGTGAACAAGGACAAAACGCATGGAAAACAAAAGAATTCGGGTACTCGTAGTCGATGACTCGCAGAATATGCGCCGGTTGCTGAGCGAGACTCTGGCGAGTAGTCCCCAGATTGAAGTTGTGGGAACGGCTGCCGATCCCTACGAGGCAAGGGATCTGATTGTGGCGTTGCGTCCGGATGTGTTGACCTTGGATATTGAGATGCCGAAGATGGATGGCATCACGTTTCTGGGCAAGTTGATGGCGAAGTTGCCGATGCCGGTGATTGTGGTGAGCACGTTGTGTCAGCGTGGATCGCAGGCGGTGGTGGAGGCCTTGCGGCTGGGGGCGGCGGAAGCGCTGGTTAAGCCGGCGGGGGCGCGGGAGATTCCCGAGTTTCGGCAGCAGTTGCTCTTGAAAGTTTTGGGCGCGGCGGGGGCGCGGTATCGGGGAGCGTTGTCGGCGCATTCGGGGGGGGGGCGGCCCGCTCCGGTGGCAGCGGTTGGGGGTTCGGGGCGTCCGAGTACGCGGGTTTTTGCGGTGGGGGCTTCGACGGGAGGTACGCAGGCGGTGGAGCGGTTGTTATTGCAGCTTCCAGCGGAGATACCGGGGATGGTGGTGGTACAGCATATTCCGCCGGTGTTTTCGCGTAGTTTTGCCGAGCGGCTGCACCAATGTTGTCCGCAGCGGGTGAAGGAGGCCGAGGATGGGGACTTGGTGGAGGATGGACTGGTTTTGATTGCCCCGGGGGGGGTGCACTTGGTGTTGGCGCGGCAGGGGATGGAGTATCGTGTTCGTTTGCGCAAGGGTCCGCCGGTGCATTACCAGCGGCCGGCGGTGGATGTGCTGTTACGGTCCGTGGCGGCGGTGGCGGGGGCGAGTGCGTTGGGAGTGATTTTGACGGGGATGGGATCGGACGGGGCGACGGGGCTGAAGCAGATGAGGGACGGTGGTTCGTGGACGATCGCCCAGAACGAGGAGACGTGTGTGGTGTACGGGATGCCGCATGCGGCGGTAGAGGCCGACGCGGCGTGTGAAGTGTTGGCGCTGGATCGTATTGGACAGGCGATGTTGCAAGGCTTTAGCCGCGCGGGGCGCGCAAAGCCGTATCATCAAGAGTTGGTTGCTTCGAACATTTGATGGCGCCTCTCGGACCTGATGAATACCTGGAAAATTACGCTTGAATACGATGGCACTCGCTATCACGGTTGGCAGGAGCAGATTAACGCCCGCTCCGTACTCGGTGCCCTGCGCGAGGCGATGGAGCCTTCCTTCGGCGGAGCACCTCTCGAGTTGATGGGGGCGGGGCGGACCGATGCCGGGGTTCATGCCTTGGCGCAGGTGATGCATGCGCGCTTGCCGCGGAGCGACCGTCGGACTCCGTTCTATCCGGTGGAGAAGTTGCGGCGGGATTGGAACGATCGGCTGCCGTCGGATATCTCCATTCTGCGGGTGGAGGAGGCTTCGCCGAAGTTTCATGCTCGGCACGACGCGATTGCGCGATCGTACATCTACCAGATTGCCACACGCAAATCGGCGTTCACAAAGCGCCACGTATGGTGGATCAAAGACCTGCTCGATGTGGCGGCGATGGAGGCGGCGGCGCTACTGTTGCCGGGGCGGCACGACTTCGTTCGGTTTGCGGCCAAGGACCCGTCGCGCCCGAACGAATCGACGATCGTCGTGGTCGAGGCGGCGGAGATCGCCGTGGAGGATCACATGATTATGATCCGCCTGGAAGCCTCTCATTTTTTGTGGCGGATGGTCCGGCGGGTGGTTGGCGTGCTCGTGAAGGTTGGGATGGGGGAGTTGACCTTGCAGCAGTTCGAAGGGCTGCTGCAAGGTCAGGGGGGAAAGGAGTTGGACGTGGCGGCATGGACGGCGCCGGCCAGCGGTCTGTTCCTGGAAACGGTCACCTACCGGAGCTAACTCCGGAGCTAACTCCGGAGCTAACTAATGTGCGCCCCCTGGGCTTCTACGTACATCATGTAGAGGCTTTGGCTGCCGGTCATGAAGAGTTTGTTGCGCTTGGCTCCGCCGAAGCAGAGGTTGGAGCAGATTTCCGGCAGCTTGATTTGGCCGATGCGTTGGCCGTCTGGAGCAAAGATGTGAACGCCGTCGTAGCCATCGCCGACCCACCCGGCGCTGGACCAGATGTTACCGTCGGTGTCGCAGCGGATGCCATCGGCGAGGCCATCGCCGACGCCGTCGAGTTTCATATGGCAGAAGACGCGGCCGTTCGAGAGACGTTTCCCATCGACGATATCCCAGACTTTGATGACGCGGGGGGCTTGGGGGTAGTGGGTGGCTCCGGTGTCGGCGACGTAGAGTTTTTTGTAGTCGGGTGAAAAGCAGAGGCCGTTGGGCTTGAAAATTTCGTCGGTGAGCAGGGTGACCTGGCCGGTTTTGCCGTCGACGCGGTAGACCGCTTCCTTGAGAAGGAGTTCGCCTTTGTTGCCCTCGTAGTGCATGAGACTGCCGTAGCCGGGGTCGGTGAACCAGATGCTGCCGTCGGTGGGATGGACGATGGCGTCGTTGGGGGCGTTGAGGATTTTGCCGTTGTACCTGTCGGCGAGGACGGTGACCGAGCCGTTGTACTCGTAGCGCGTGACGCGGCGGTTGCCGTGTTCGCAGGAGATTTGACGGCCCTCATAGTCGAAGGTATTGCCGTTGGAGTAGCCGACGGGTTGGCGAAACGTGGAGACGGCGCCGTTTTCTTCGAGCCATCGCATTTGGACGTTGTTTGGGATATCGCTCCAAAGGAGGTATCGGCCGACGCCGTTCCAGGCAGGGCCTTCGGCCCAAAGGCAGCCGGTGTAAAGGCGGCGGATGGGCGTATTTCCGAGCTTGTACTTGTCAAAACGCTTGTCGAGCGAAACGATGTCCGGGTCCGGATACCGAGCGGGTTGAGACCAATCGCGCTTTTGAGCGAGGGCGGCGCCGGTGGCGCCGAGTGAGGCGGTGATAAAGTTGCGACGTTGCATATCGGAGTACAAAGTATACTGGAGGGCGAAGATGAAGACCATCGGCTGCCACCTGATAAACCGGATTGATAAAACCGGATACGGTCTTGGCCACACTGGGCCGCTTGTCATCCGAATCGGGGCATTGGCCTTCGCCGATCATTCGCCCCGAAATCGTCCATTGCCAATAAACGGCAAATCGAAGCAGATTGCCCGCTCGCCCTCAAAGACATCGGTCGTAACCTGACGTTCAAGCAGGTCCGGGAACAACTCGAAAAGCTCGCCAAGAGGGTGGACAGGCTGGAGAATCTCGCGATTGAAGTCTGAGCCAGCGCCCGGTGGCTGTCCCTCGGGCTGGAAGTCGAGGCGCATTGGCCGAATGTCGCCGCCAAGCTCGAGGCGGACCGAGAACGCGAAGAGCGTGAAGAGAACCGCAAAGCAGCTGCCAAGCTCTCCCCCAAGCTGGTAACAAAGCGCATCCAGCAGGCATTTCGAGCCGGCCACAGATCCCTGTGCGCAATGCGGCCAATTGTTTTCTGGCGTATTGCGGGTCTGAACCGTATCTACCGCTACCCTCCACTCGCCGGGGGAAGCCCCCAACCCCTACCCCCAGGGGGTGCGGTTGATGGGATGGGGCGGAAATCGCCAACGTCTAGTATGATATCCGCGATCTAGGAGTCTGTCGGAAATAAGCCCTTCCGCCCGACTCTGCCACCGGGCGAGCCCCCTCCCGGCCGGCACCACTCGTGATTGTTTTACAGGCAGATTCCATTCGCCTGGGGTGCTGAGTCCGTTTCGATAAAGGCTTATCAAAGCACGTGCCGTCGGTTCTCCTTTTGAGCCGATCACCTGCTCCTATTCGTGTCAAAATCGCCGCAGACGGTCCTGCGGCGCTCGTTTCTAACTCGCCCAGACCGTTTGCGGCGACCACCCCGAACGGAAGAGCTTCAAAAGGTTCCCCGTAAGGCAAATCAGCTTCCACTCTTGGCCCACATTGCGCACTCCCCGGAAGCTAAACCGACGGAATCCTCGCCGCTCCTTGATCTGGCCAAAGACCGGTTCGACTATCGCCTTCCGCAAAAACCTGAACAAACCGCCCAGCCAACGCTTCCAGGTGGCATTTGCGAAACGCCGCAATCGTGTCGTGATCCGGATGCGTGTCCGCCGACAGAAACCGAAACGCGACATCTTCGTAGGTGGCCTGCTCGATCTTGCGACTGCTGGCCACTCCCCGGCAATAGCCGTACAACAGGACCCGCAACATCATCAAAGGCTGATAAGCAGCCATACCTCGCCCGTCTTTTCATAGGGTTGATAGATCGAGCCCAGATCGAGTTCTTCGGTCACATCGGCCATAAACTGCGCCAAATGATCCTGAGGCAACCAATCACGGAGCAAGGTGGCATCAGCAGGCCCTGATTCAAATAGTCGGTTCGGAATCGCTTGCCCATACAAATACCCTAAGGCCGAACTGGCCAAGGCCAACGACATCGGCGAGATCTATCTCCGACAGACTCCTAGAGACACCGAGATAGAAGGTTTCGACGGCGAGATTGCATTGATTTCGGCCGGCGGGGACCTACTGGGGCGAGGGGAATTCGGAAGGCAATGCTGCCTCCAGATTGATTGGTTCCCCGGTGATGGGGTGGTGGAGTTTTAGATATTGGGCGTGCAGGAAGTATCCGCCATCGCCGGGGAGGCCGGGGAGGTTTCCGAGAGGCTGGCCGGTTACTCCGTACAGCGGATCGCCGACCAAGGGATGGCCGATGGAGGCCAAGTGAATTCTAATCTGATGCGGACGGCCCGAGTGGAGGCTCACCTCAAAGGTTGTGGTGCTGGCGGCGCGCGAGACCACCTTGGCCAAGGACTTCGACGGTTTGCCGCCGGGGTGGGCGGCCCAGACGGAACCGATGAGCGGGTGAGGCACGAGGCCGATGGGGGTGAGGATTTCGTAGGCGTCTTGCGCGGCGATGTTTTGCGCCAGGGCTCGGTAAACCTTTTGGATTTTGGGCGTATTCCAGTCGGCGAATAGCTGCGAGGCCGCCCGCTGGGTTTTGGCGAAGAGGACGATGCCGGTGGTGGCCCGGCCCAAACGGTGGACCGGGTTCGCGTCGGTGAACAGCTTTTGCACGAGGCGCAGGAGCGTGTTTTCCATGAAGCCGCCGCCGGGGAGGGTGGGTAGACCGCTGGGTTTGTTGACGGCCAAGAGATGTCCGTCTTCAAACAGGACTTGGAAGTGCTGCGGGGCGTCGGGCTCGGCCCAGGGGGGGCGATTCCAGACGAGCGTTTGGCCGACGGTGACCGATTCGCTTCCGGTGGCAGTGAGGCCGTTGAGGGTGACTTCGTCGCGGTCTAGTTTCTGCTGCCAGGCTTGAGGGGTGGAGTGGGGGTAGAGGCTGGCCAGATGGGAGAGCAGGGTTTGCCCATGGTATCTGCTGCTGATGATGGTGGAGTAGGCATAGCCCCGATTGAGCATACAATTTGAGTGTAGGCGATGGCGTCCCGCCGTCACCCGCCATTTGCAATACGATAGCAGCAACCCCCTTTTTGATGAACCGCGCACAACGGACTCGTTTCGGCCCGACAGGATGGGCGAGTTCCTCGCCCGTTGGTGCCCTGCCTGCGCGGCCTGTGCACTTCCAAGGAGCCCCAACATGCAACGCCGCAAATTCGTGGCCGCCACCGCCCTCGTCGCCGCCGCCCAAGGTGCCGATGGCCCGGTCCGCTCGACGCCCCTCAAGGCTGGCTATTGGGGCACGGGCTATTACGACGAGAAAGAGCGCGCCGAACTCCTCGACGTGCTCGCCGCGAAATCTCCCTTTCGTTGGTACGGCCCGCAGACACCGACAAAAGTCCTCCAGTTTGAAAAAGAGTTCGCCGCGCGCATGGGGTCGCAGTACGCGCTGGGGGTAACCTCCGGCACGGCCGCGCTGCAATGCGCGATGGCGGCGTTCGAAATTGGACCGGGCGACGAAGTGATTCTACCCGCGTGGACGTGGCATTCCTGTTTCAACGCCGTGGTGCTGGCCGGGGCCTTGCCGGTCTGCGCGGAGATTGACGAGACGTTCAACATCGACCCGGAAGCGGTGGAGCGGCTGATTACGCCGCAAACGAAGCTCATCATGGCGGTGCACCTGCAGGGTAACCCGTGCCATCTGGACCGCATTCTTGCGATCGCTAGGAGGCACAAGATCCGCGTGCTGGAAGATTGCGCGCAGTCGGTGGGCGCTTCGTACAAAGGCCGTCCGCTTGGCTCGTACGGCGACATCGGGATTTATTCATTGCAGATGAACAAGTCGATCACCGCCGGGGAGGGGGGCGCGATGGTGACGAACGACCCGACGCTGTTTGAGAGAGCGGCGCGTTTTCAGGATCTGGGCGGATTCCGCGCCCCGCACGCGGAGACGGTGGGCGGGGCTCATCTGGGCTGGACGTTTGGTGCCAACTACCGCATGAGCGAGTTTACGGGGGGCGTGCTTTTGGCGCAGCTGCGCAAGCTCGACCGGATCTGTAACGCGGTGCGCCAGAACGCTCGGCAGGTTTATGAAGGCCTGCGGGATTTACCGAATGTGAAGTTCCGCGAGCTTCCCGACCCGGCCGGCGAACTGGGCGCGGGGGTGTTTCTGGATTTCAAGACGAAGGACCGGGCGGACAAGTTTATCGCTGGGATGAAGGCGGAGAATGTGTTGGCGAGTAAGCCGGGAGGATCGGTGATTCTGCCGACGCTTCCGCACATCATGGAGAAGCGGTCGTTGCACCCGAACTGGCCCAGTTTTCAATCGCCGCGGGGGAAGGCGATTCGGTACGCTCCGGATACGTGTCCGCGGACGATCGACATCTTGCAGCGCTACGCGGGGGTGCTGATGGACCCGAAGTTCACGGCGACCGACACGGCCGATATTGTCAAAGCGATCCGGAAAGTTTATGGGGCGATGGTGCCTGGGTAAGGGCAAGGCCGGGGGGCTCATTTCTGGCTTCGGACGCCCCCGGCGAGTTCGTGGCCTGGAATGAAGAGATTCGGTGGGGATGCAGGCCCGGCTTCTGCGATGGTCTTGACCGGTACCGGGCTGATGGCTGCCGCGGCGAGGCACCACCCGCTGGCGGCGTGCGCATCGCAATCGAGATGGATCAGGCTGGGGCTCGAATTGGCGGCAAAGGAGATGGCGGTGAGGGCGGAACCAGTGTGGAAGGCGTCAAGGTGGAGCGCGTTTGCAGTGGCGGCGCGGGCTTGGCGCCAGGCCGCAAAGACCTGCTCATAGTTGCTGGGATGGCTGACGGGCGGCTCGGCGGACAGGAGCAGACGCGGATCGAAGTCGATGAGGGCGTGTTCCTCCGGCATCGCGTGCACAGGGGTTCATCGGGGCGAAGGTGCTGGTGGGAAAGCGGTAGACGGCTTCTCGGCTCTCGCGATTGTAGTTGTGCTTGGCGTCGACGTGAGCGTTTTGAATCGAAGACGTCGCGCCATACAGTTGATAAACGGCTTCGGCCATCGGCAGTTCGAGGACCGGGGTGTGCTTGGTCCAATCCTTGGTGGACGAAACGAGGAGGAGGGGTTTCGGGGCGATGAGAGCGCTGATTTCCACGTTGTTGGTGCCGAGCCGCAAGCCCGGGTGGATCTCGCAGGCGTCATCTCCCAGGAACGATGCCGACACCCTGTCGACGGGCGCGGAAAGTTGCACGCCGAGGGGGGAGAACGCCCACAAATGTTCCCGTGGCGAATGGCCGAAGGAGTGGGGAAGTTGGACGGATTCGTTGTAGCCGACCCTGTCCCAGGCGAAGACCACGTAGCCTTGGCGGGCGAGATTGGCGCAGAGGTCGGGGACTGAGTATTCGGGTTCGTGGTGAATGCGGCCGTGTTTCCAGTGGCCGTGCAGGGTTGTTCCCGCGTTGGCCGGTAGATGTTGCCGTGCCGGCGAAAGCCGGGCCGGGTTTGGACGGTTACCGTCTCAACGCAGAAGATTTCTCGCCTTGATTTTGGTAAGGCGCTGCAGAAAAGTGGGTGTTGGTGGGGGCCGTGTCTAGGTTTCTGGAAGCCCCGAAATCAGCGGCGCTGGCCCAGCCCGGGCAGAGGCAGGGGATGACGACAGCGGACAGAAGTGTGCGTTTTGACCAAGCAAGCAAGGTGAGTCCTTAAGGAATGTTTAGAATGACGGAGGGAAGAGGGTGGGTGTTACCGGTGGGCGGGGCCTGAGGCGGGTCGGCGGGACGGTATCATAGAGTTTCTGTGTCCGATCCGCTTCTCGGCGGCGGGGTGGTATCGGTTGGCTCGCGGCGATCCCGTGCGCACCGGCAGCGGGTAGAGGGTTGTGGACAGAAATTCAGGAGTAACGTAAAGCATGTTTGGACGTGGTAATTGGGCGATCCTCGGCCTTGTGAATGAGTCGCTCGAGGCATTCAAGATGAGCCTGGCGGATGCCGGACGCATGGCGGACGCTTCGCAGCTTGCCGCCGCCGCGGTGGCCCGGCTGTATGGGAGCGACGCGATTGGCCTGAATCCGTTCAACGCGCCGCGTTTGGATGAGGAGCAGGGGCTCGACCTGGATCAGCAGACCGAGCTGGCCGGACACGCGACCGCCGAACAGGTGGACGGCGCGGCGGTCGCCTTGTCGGCGGAGATCCTGGACGGCCCCGGGTATGGCCGCGGGGTCGAGGCGTTCCAGATCCATCCCGAGCTGCCTTGGTTCGGGCTATGGGCGGTATCGAACGAGTGGAAGAAGCTGAGTGATCTGCCGTCGATGAAGGAACAGAATTCCTACGTCACGCTGGAGCGCCCCTATAAGTTTCTGCAGCCTTTGGATAAGCGTACCGTGGACGAGAAAACGGGCGACGCCACGGCGGTTGCGCGGAGTCAGGTGCCGGTGCTCCTCGACTTCCAAGTGGGCCGGGTTTATGTGGAAAGCACGAACAAAAAGCAGATTCACGCTTTGATCGTGAGCTTGAGCCGGCTGGGGGTGGAGACGATCCCGGTGGCGTGGAACTACCCGGTGTCGAGGTGGACGGAGGCGATCCTGAACCGGCTCCACGAGGGCACGCAGTTCCGGGACGAGTTTGATAAGCGGGCCGAAGAGGCCAAGCGATTCAAAGACAACGAGATTGAAAAGTTGGAAGACCGGGAGATGGAGGCGATCGTCTCCAAGTTTTTCTCGATGACGGAGTTGCCGAGTGGGCTTTGGGCGGGGATCTCGGGCCCGGCGCGGATTCGTCTGCACGAGGCGGCTCCGCCGGTGGGCGTCCGCAATCCGGGTAGCGCCACGACGCTGCTGGCGATGACGAGCGAGGCGGGCATCGTGAGTGGTTGCCTTACTCTGCAGGAGTGCATTACCGTGACGACCAAGAGCGGGGCGGAGCGGAATATTCGCCGGGACATTGCGCGTTTCGATTTGAACGACCGCATTAACCTGACCGATATCGGTGCGGCGATGTTGCGGGGCTTTGACATGGCGGCGCATAAGAAAGAGGTGCTGCGGGAGATTCGGGAGACCCGGCAGGTACCGGCGATCGCACAGTTCTGGAGCGGATGGCTGCACCAACTGAGCAACGCGGTGCGGACGATTGAGGAATCGTTCCGGGAGGTGCTGGAACTGAGTGCCGATCAGCAGGCGGGCATCGTTCCGATGCAGATCTCCGAGGGGGGGGAGGCCGCGAAGACGTAGTCCGCGCTTGCGGCGATGGCGGCAGCCTGGTTCGGGTCGAACGCCGGGAAGTGCCGCCCGCCGACTTTCATTTCGCGGTTCCGTGGGCGACTTATGGGGGGTAGTTGCTCAGCGATCACGGAATGTTCCGCTTGGGTTGTGGCGGGTTAAGAGATACGCTCGTCGCCAAACAGTTCGTCAATCCGATTTCGATCATAGTCGAGTATCCAACTATCGAAGTCTCGATACAGCGGGGCTAGCGTTAACTTCAATTCCGCAATCATGTCAAGTCCTCGGTCGTCGTACATGTGCATGATCACGTTTGTACGTGGGTTTACGAAATAGACCCAGCCGTACAGCGACGGGAAGCGTGCGTGGTCAGCGTTCGCTATGCCCGCCAGGATCGAATCGTACCGGAAGTCTCGAGCCGATTGCTCGAACCAAATCAAGTTATGGCAGCTAGTTTCAGCGCCATCCACCCCCCGAATTTGTCCATGGCCACTCGGTTGTCGAAGTCCGACGGCTTGGTGCACCGCAAAGTCAGAAAGCCCCCAAAAAGGAGCTTGCTCGTGATGCGGAGTATCGTCCTCACTGGAGTCCCTCGAAACAACAATGCACCTATCACCAGGGATGAAGATCGCTTCGAACAATGCGGTCGCCCGGCGCTTTACCTCCGCAATCTCTTCGGCGGAAAGCGCCCGCCCTCCTAGGTCAAAGCGGATTCCGATAGGCCAGGTATAGAAAAGAGCGTCGCCCAAGACCAGCGCCGGAAAGTGCTCACGGAAATAGGAGATCAAATCATCAGTCACTACTTCTTGGGGAAGTCCTTCCAGACGTACTCGAGGGCCAGGGGGAGGGTTTGGGCCTTGACGGAGCGGTCGCAGTGGGAGGCGTTACGGGCGAAGACGAATTGATAGGGATAGTCCTTGGCGGTGAGGACCTTGGCCATGTTTTCGTTTGCGAGGACCCAATCGTGATAGTCGTCGCGGGTGCTGAGGTTGTCGCGGTCGCTGACGTGCATCCAGATGCGGAGGGGCTTCTTGGGGCTGTTGGGGATGATGGACGCGTGGAAGTCCCAGGCTCCGTGCGGTGTTCCGGCGTTGTAGGGCCACTGCTGGTAGACGTAAGTACCGGAGTAGCTGAGGACGCGGTGGTAGAGATCGGTCCGATACCAAGCCATGGCCATGGCGGCGGAGGCTCCGGAGCTGCAGCCCATGGTGGCGCGGGCGTCGGGGTCTTTCGTCAGTTTGACGTTGGCTTTTTGCTCGACCAGCGGGAGGACTTCGGTTTCGACGAACTGGGCGTAGAGGCCGGACATGGTGTCGTACTCGAGGCCGCGCTGGCTACCTTGGGCGTCGCCGCTGCCGTTAGCGATGGAGACGGCGATCATGACGGGGACTCGTTTGGCGGCGATGAGGTTATCGAGCGTTGTGAAGAGCATGCGGTCGGGGCCATCGGCTCCGACGAGGAGGGGCGCGACGGTGCCGGGCACGTACTGTTTGGGGATGTAGACGGCGACCTTTCGGGTGTAGGGCTGGGGGTAACTGTCGACGAGGAGCTTGCCGGGGTTGGTGGGGTCGGGTTGGCCGAATGTGCCGGGCTTGCGGGCGATGCCGGAGTAGATTTTACTGTCCTTGGAGTCCATGGTGAACTCGATGATCTGGCCTTGGGGTACGCCTTCCTTGACGACCGTTTCCGGGGCGGCGGGGTGAGTGGGGCCGATGATGAAGTTGCCGTCCTGCTTCGGGGCGGGGACGGTGCCGTCGGGGAGTTCGGCGGCTTTGACGTAGCCGGGCGAGTTGGGGTCGCGGGTGGGGGGCTGGGGCCGGGCTGGTTTGGCGGCGGCGGGGGGAGGTGGCGTAGGCTGCTGAGCGAAGGCGACGGTGCAGAGGAGGATGAAGGTTAGGTGAAGGCGCGACATGGAATTCCACCCTATGCTATCGCATTGCTCGGGCGCTGATCGGAGGGAGGCCGGGCGCCGGAGGGGCTATCGATTGGGCGAAGGCCGGATATTTAGCCAGTAGGTTGGTTTGCGCCTCGGTAAAAACCTACGTCAAATTTGGATTTGAACTAAGTACGTTTGCTGATTCGTCGTTTTCCTGTCGATGGTAATTTACTAATAGCAGCCGACACTCCAATAACAACAGGCTGCGCCGGAGAGAAAATACTATGAATCGCATCAAAAATTTTATCCTGAAAGTTCAGATCTTGAAGGACACTAAGGGGCAAGACCTTATCGAATACGCGTTGATGGCAGGCTTTGTGGCCGTTGCCGCGGGTGCCATCATGCCTGGCGTGTCGACCTCGATCAGCACTATCTTCTCGAAAGTTGCCTCGTCGATGACCTCCGCCGCCGCCGCTTCCTAGTCGGAAACGTCTGAGCGCAAAGAGGGGCAGTGGGAGCCGCGAACCTAGTTCGTAGGCTTTCACTGCCTTTTTTCGTTTCAATCCTGGCGTAGGAGGGCGGCTGGTTGCCGCTTTCGCGCTTTGAGGAATGGGAGCGCGACGGAGGCGGCGCCGATTAGAGCGAGCGCGGGGACCGACGCGGCGATGAGCCACGGGTTCGGAGGGTAGGTCGCCCGATATGGGCTGGAGCCTGGGAGCGAGGCCAATGGAAAGTGCTGCGCCACCGCAGAGGACGGCGAGGACGGCAATGACCGGTCCTTTGGCCAGATGGCTATGATGGCTGGAAGTTTGCAGCCGAGGATGAAGCGAATGGCAACATCTCGGTGGCGCGTAGCGAGTTCCCGGGAAATGACTCCGAAGAGGAGGGCGGCGGCTGCCTTGAAGGAGGCGAGGCGGATTTGGGGGGCTCGCCCGGCGGGGAGGAGCCCGGAGAGAAGGCAGGCGAAGAGGGAGACGGCGAAGGTGACGATTAAGACGGTGAGGTAGAGGGGGAAACGGGCGGCGAGCAGCGGGGAGGGGTTAGCAGCGAGGAAGACGGGGAGAGCGATTTCCTGGAAGGCGTGGACGCGGGCGTTGAGTTCGGAGCTGAGAGTGGTGGGGTTGCCCCCGGGCTGGAGGCGGCCGGCGATGTAAAGCGAGGCGAAGAGTGGTCGTTAGTAGGTGCGGTCGAGGCCGCTGAAGCCGGGAGGGGTGCCGTCCGACGATGGTCCGGGGGGAGTTGTTGACGCGGATAGTCTGGCCGATGGCGGAGGGGGCGCCGCCGAGGCGGTTCTGCCACTAGGCGTGGGGGGTTACGGTGGCGGAAGAGGGGTCGTCGGCGGGGGTGAGGCCGAGGACGTTGAAATAGTGGCCAGAGACGAGTTCGACGGGGCGCTTTCAGCGGTGTCGGCGGCGCGGATGCCTTGGAAGTGGGGAACGTTTTGGATGTGTTGATATTGATAGACAGGATAGCCGAGGGCGCGACTGTTGGATCCGGAATCGAACCAGACGAGTTGGGCGGGGTGGCGGACGGGGATTATCCGGAGAATGGCGAGAATGACGGTGAGGGCGGCGGCGGGCCTTCGGTGGATATCCCTTTCACGGTGTCAATGGAGGGGAACCCTCGTTCCTCCAGAACCGAGTGCAAACGTTGAAAGACCGCGCAATCGAGATTTCTCCGCAGCTGGTCCCCGGTGTTGATTGGGAATTGCGATTGCGAGCCAGCGACCTGGGTGAGATCGACGAGGTTTGGATGGGCGATTCGCAGCCAGTCAACTCCAGCGGAGGTTGTCAAATCGAGTCATAGGCCCATCTCAATTACGGCACCGATTACGAAAAACTTCTTAATGTCGGAGTTTGCTCGGGACGAAACTTCCTCGGCAAATTCAAACCCTTGTTGCGGATTGGCTTCCCAGAAGTAGATGCCAGGCCCCAGCCAATCGTAGTCGTTCGCGATTGGTTTCAAGGCGGTACCGGCCCGTAGGCGCTCCCCAATATCAAGATCACAGCCGTGGTAACCGAGCACGAAGCTTGAGGATAAGCGATGCGCGGGGATTATCTGTAGTTTTTAGTCAGTTTGCCGGACTAGGTAATGATGCCGTCCTTGATTAGGGCCCTTCGATCAGCGGCTTTGGACTTAGTTACCTCGGCGGTGGATTCTTTGGCGGCTTTGCGGAAGAGCTCGATGCACTCCCGAAAATTGAAGTCCCAGTTCGGAATGATCTTCGCCTCGTTGGCGGTCATAATCTGAAACTACGACGTTGACTGGACGATGGGAGATTTCTTCGGTGGCCACAAGCGCCAAGCGAGGAGCATGGTGAGAAGTTGTACGGCGACGATGAGGGTGACGACGCCGGGCCAGCCGTAGGCCTTCCAGATCGGCCCTGGAGCTGCGGCTCCGGTGCTGCCTCCGATGTTGTAGACCATGACGTATAAGCCCACCGCAAGCGCTCGGTTGGTCTTGGTGGCAAGTCCTAGAAAGCCGCTGGCGCAGGTCTGGGCGACGAAGACGGCGTTGCAGACGAGGGCTAAGCCGAGAACGATGACGGGGACGCTGGGGACGAGGGTCAAGAGCGTTCCCGTGGCCCCGGCCGCGATGCCGCAGACGAGGACAAAGCGGTGGCCGTAGCGGTCAATGTAGCGACCAGCGATAGGCGTGACGACCGCGCTCGTCAGATAGACGAAAAACAAGCTTCCGAGGACGGAGGTGGGGAGCGAGAACGGGGGGAGGGCTAGATAGAAGTTGATGTAGGTGAAGGTCGAGATCAGGGAGAAGAAGACACAGAAGCCGACAGCAAAGGTGGCGAGCAGGAGGGGGTTGCGGAAGTGTTCGGCGACGGCGGGGCCCATCCGATCTGTGGCGGGCGCGCCTTTCTTGCTTTCGACCGGCATGAACTGCCAGATGATGATGGCGCTCATTAGGTTGAGGCCGCCGAGCACGAAAAAGACGACATGCCAATCGTATTGGGAGGCGATGTAGCCGGCCAGGAAGCGACCGAGGAAGCCGCCGACGACGGTACCGCCGACGTATTTTGCCATGCCGCTGCCGGAGTTGGCCATGCCCCATTCGTCGTGAATGTAGGCGATGGTGACGGCGAAGATGCCGGGAGTGAACATGCCCTGGAGGAAGCGCCAAAAAAGGAGCATCGGGAGGTCGGCGGCAAAGCCGGCGCCGAGGGTGGCGACGGCGAGAGAAAAGCCGGCGATCACAATCGTCCGTTTCCGTCCGATGCGGTCAGAGATGCGTCCGGCGAAGGGGGCGGTGAGCGCCATCCCCAAGGTGGAAGCCGTGACGGTGAGGCTGGCCAGGAACTCGGAAATCCCCAGGATTTGGCGGAGAACAGGGAGGATGGGCTGGGTGGCGTAGACGGTTAAAAAAGCGCAAAATCCGGCGAAGATGACCGCTAAAGTTCGTTGTGTTTGACGTTCGATTCCTAAGCGTACCATTGAACTGTTAACGGCCGAACCGTTAACGTCCGAGGTCTTTGATCTCGGCGGGGGAGAGGGCGCGGTTGAAAATCATGAGATCGTCCAGGAAGCCGACGTAGTTGACGCCGAGTCGGAGGGTGGCTTGGGCGGGGTCCCAGGCGAAGGGTTCGGTGATGGCGGGGGCGGCACCGATGAGGACTCCGTTGAGGTAGAGGGACGCCTTGCCATTGGGGGTGCCGAGACCTTGGTGGGTGATGGCGACGTGGGTCCATTGGTTGGCGGCGAAGGGGGGCTTCTTCACGACGACGAGACGGTTGTTGAAGGCCAGGTTCTTGTCGGGTTCCAGGTTGGAAGGGTTCCAGGATTTGAGGGCGCCGAAGACGCCGAGGCGGAAGTGGCGGGGTTGGTCGTCCTTCGTAAAGTCGACCCAGATGGCGGAGTCGTTGTAGGCTTTGCCGGTGAGTTGGAAGGGGTCGCAGTAGCCGGGGGCGAGGTCTGTGTCGGGGTTGAGGCGGAGCCAAAACGAGATGGTGCCGGCTTGGAAGTTGACGTTTTTGGCGGCGCGGAAGAAGACAGCGTTGTCGTTTTTGGCTTTGAAGTGGAGGACACCGGAGCCGTTGCGACCGGCGGTGGCGGCGTGGACGACGTTGGGGGCGGCGGCGAGGCCGGGGGCGGCTTTCGAAATGTCTTTGTAGGAGGCGGCGGAGTAGAGTACGGGATCGCCTTTGGCCTGGGCGGTTTTGTCGAAGCCGGCGTGGAAGAGGAGCCCATCGGGGAGGGCGGCAAAGGCGAGGAGAAGTATAGGGGTCACGTCGATAGTTTATCGCCAACGGTGTCACAATAATGTTAATGGCTGAGAGCGGCAATCTGACAACCTTTCTGGGCGGTGTGCGGCGGCGGTATGTGACGACGCAACTGGTGAGACAGAGCATGGTGGGGCTGACGGCGGGATTGGCGGGGTTGATCCTGCTGCTGCTGTTGGGAACCCAAGTGATGGATTGGTTCTGGCCGGCGTTGTTGTTTGTGGGGGCGTTTGGATGGGGGGCTTGGCGGTTCCTGCGGGAGATGCCGAGTGCGTATCGGTTGGCGCAGGCAATTGACCAGCGGTTGGGGTTGGCGGATGCGTTGTCGACGGCGTTCCATTTTCAAAGGGATTCCGGGCCGGTGGTGGAGGCGCAGCGGAGCCGGGCGGATGCTTTGGCGGCGACGTTGTCACCCGAGGTGGCGGTTCCGATGGTGTGGCCGAAGGCGGTTTATGCGGTGGCGGTGCTGGGTTTGATTTCGTTGAGTTTGCTGGGAATTCGCTACGGGATGCTGCATACGCTCGATTTGCGGGCTCCGGTGGCGGAAGCGCTGGTGGACGTGTTTCGACCGGCCGAAGACAAGAAATTGGCGGCGAAGCGGAATGTGAGCCCGTGGCTGGATCAGCAGCTGAAGCAGATGGGTTTGACCCCGGACGAGGATGCCAAGGACGAACAGCGGAAGTTTGACGGGGTGCAACAGGGCGAGATCTTGACGCCGCAGATTCCGGATGTGAATGATCTGTCAGATTCCGCTTCGAGCCAGCAGGCCAAGGGCGGTAAGGAAGGGAAGGCGACCAACCCGGGCGAGGCGCAGCAGGGGGAAGGGAATCAGCCGGGCGAGGACGGGCAGAAGGGCGACACGGACCCGAACGGGGACGGAGGGCAAAAAGGCGGAAAGGGGCAGGACCTGAAGGGCAAGCAGGGGAAGGAGGGCAAGAACGGCCAGCAGCCGGGCGAGAACTCGTCCTTGATGGACAAGATGAAAGATGCCTTTCAGAACATGATGAACAAGCTGAAGATGCCGAACCAGGACGGGGGGCAGCAGCAGGCGTCGAACAAGCAGGGGGCGGCGGAGAAAGGGGCGGCGAATCAGCAGCAGAAGAGCGGCCAGAAGGGCGAGAAGCAGAAGGGGCAGGAAGGGGACGCGCAGCAGAACGGGGAGAGCCCGGGCGATCAGGAAGGGGAGAACGGCGAGAAGTCGGCGAATGCGAAGGGGCAGGGGGCGGACAGTAATAGTAATCAGAAGGCTCCGCCGGATGCGAAGGCCGGGGTGGGCAAGGCGGATGGGGACAAGGCGATTCGTGACGCCGAGCAGCAGCAGGCGATGGGGAAGATTAGCGAGTTGTTTGGGAAGCGGGCGCAGAACATTATCGGGGAGGTGATGGTGGAGGTGAGCGGGGGTAAGCAGCAACTGCGGACGCAGTATTCGAAGTCGAGTGCGGCACATGCGGAGGGGGGCGGCGAGATTCACCGGGATGAGGTGCCGCTGCATCAGCAGCATTATGTGCAGCAGTATTTTGAGGAAGTGAGGAAGGCGGGGACGAAGAAGTAGCAGTGGGGACGTGGGCGATTTGCACGATCGCGGCCAAGCGCAATCTGGCGCTGGGGCGGGTCGTTTGCCGGTCGTTCCAGCGTCACCATCCTAATGTACCGGCCTATCTGTTGCTGGCGGATCGGGTGGACGGTTATTTTGATCCGGCGGCCGAGCCGTTTCGGATGGTGTTGCCGGACGAACTCGGTATGCCGGAGATAGGCGGGATGAGCGAGCGCTATAGCCAGCAGGAGTTCAGCTACGCGCTGACACCGTTTCTGATGGACTGGGTGCGGCGGCAAGGCTTTGCGCGGGTTCTGTTTCTAAAAGAAGAGAGCTTGGTGACGGGAGATCTGGGCCCGGTGATGGATCTGCTGTCGGAGGCGTCGCTGTTGCTGACTCCGCACCTGTTGCGACCGTTGTCGGAGGCGGCTCGGGAACAGAACATTCTCCAATGTGGGACGTTTAACTGCGGATTCGTGGGAATGGCGGATACGGCTGAGGCGGTGCGGTTCGTCCGTTGGTGGCAGGGGCGAATGGCGACCCATTGCCATTACGATCCGGCGGCGGGGATGCACTTTGAGCAGCGCTGGCTGGACCTAGCGCACTCCTACGTTGATCGGGTTGCGGTGGTGCGAGACCCGGGCGTGAACGTAGCGCATTGGAACTTGCCGGAACGGGTGGTGACGTTGGAGGGGGATGCGATTCGGGTGGACGGGCAGCCGGGTCGGCTGTTCCGGTTTAGCGGCTACGATCCCGACCATCCGGAGTTTGCCACGCGATATTTCACGCGGTTAACGAAGAAGTCGCTGGGCCCGGCCGCGGCGGTGTTTGCGCGCTACCACGAGGAGTTGCTGGCGGCCGGCTGGGCGGAAACCAGAGTGTGGCCGTATGCGTTGGGGCCGAAAGGATTGCCACCGGCATGATGGCCGTGGCCACATTGGTTGCCAAGAACTACTTGCCGTTTGCGCGGGTATTGGCAGAGTCGCTACACCGGTGGCATCCTGAACTACCGCTGTTCGTGGCGTTGATGGATGAGCCGGAGGGACGATTCGATCCGGCGGGCGAGGCGTTCACGGTAGTGAAGGCGGAGGAGTTGGCGATTCCCAACAGGCGCGATTTCTGCTTCCGCTATACGCGCCGCGAAGCGCTGTCGGCGGCGAAGCCGCATTTGATTAGCGCCTTGCTGGAAGACTTCGAGAGCGTGTTGTTTTTAGATGCCGACATGATCGTGTTGGGCGATTTAAGCCCGCTGCTCGAGCGAGTTTTTCAACACCCGCTGACGTTAACTCCCCACGCGATCCGCCCCGGCTTGCCGGTGGAGGCCGAACTCAACATCCTGCAATGTGGGGTATACAACGGTGGGGTGGTGGGTGCTTCGAGGTCGGCCGCGGCTGCGGAGTTTCTAGGATGGTGGCGAGACCGGACGAAGGAGCATTGCCGCTATTCGATAGCCGAGGGCCTGCATCTGGACCAGCGGTGGTTGGACTTTGCGCCGTCCTTGGTGCCGGGCTTGGGCGTAGAGCGGGACCCGGCTTACAACGTGGCGTATTGGAACGTGGCGGAGCGGCCGGACGCTGCGGCTTGGCGGCTATTTCATTGCAGCGGGTTTGACCCGGAGCGTCCGGACCAGGTGTGTCGCTATTGGCCGGCGAAGCAGATGGCGGAGGTGGGTGAAGCTCGAGCGCTTTTGCAGGAGTATGGGGCGAAGGTTTTGGCAGCCGGTTATCGGGAGACGCGGGGTTGGCCATACTCCTACGATTACTTTGCCAATGGCGAGATCATTTCGCCGGGTGCGCGCGAGGCTTACGGACGGTTAGGCCGGGCGGCGGGGTACTTTGGGGATCCGTTTGGAACGGAGATGCGCGAGTGGCTGGCCGAGAGGATTGACCCTCGCCAAGAGGAGGCGATTCGGCAGTGGCGCGAGGCGGCGGAGGCCCGTTTGGAGAAATTGCGGGAGGCGAATGTGATTCTGCGGGATCAGCAGGTGGAGCTCGATCGGCTGCGGAATGAACTGGCCGGCGAGCGGGAGTTGGTGCAGTGGCACGCGGCGCAGGCGGCGATGTTTGAGAGGGCGGCGGAGGAGCGGCGGGTGCTGCTGGAGCCTTTGGCTGGAAGCTAGCGAACGGGTGCGCCGCAGGTGAAGTTGGCGGCTTCGTCGGTGCTGCCGGAGCCGTTGTAGCGGGCGACTTCGGGATAGGGGCAGAGGGGGCGGGTGCGGGTAGTTTGGCCCTTTTCGAGGTGGGAGCCGAGGATCTGGTTGGGTGCGGTGCCTTTTTCGACCCAGTCCATGAGGGCGGTGAGCCAGTTGGCGTTGGAGCAGCCGGGGCCGCCGGCGCAGTGAAGCATGCCGGGGACCATGAACAGGCGATAGAAGTCACGAGTAGCAGCGGGGCCGAGGCGCTTGCTGACGGTTTCGTAATATTCGATGCCGGGGAACGGGTTGACTTGCTGGTCGGCCCAGCCGGAGTACTGGATGATCTTGCCGCCGCGTTTTTTGAGCGGGGCGAGGTCGGGGTTCCTGGGGTTGAGGTCCTGGGCGGCTTTGGCGGTGCGGGGCGGGTCCGTATCGAAGTTGAACTGGGGATAGGTCCACGCGGGGCCTGGGGGCGGCGAGAGGACGTAGAACTTCATCTGGCTTTCGGAGCGGGGGAGGACGGCTTTGTCGGGGGCGATGAGATTACCGACCCAGACCGATTCGCTGCCGAGGGGTTCGCCGGGGAACAAGAGATTGCCTTTGCTGTTGCGGACGCCGCCGTAGATTTTCGCGATGCCGGCGATTTGGGGCGCGGTGAAGCAGGTGGCGTCGTCTGTTTTGGAGCAGAGGGGGAGGTCGCGTTTGGGTTGGAAGTCGCAACGGCGGGGATCGTCGATGACGCCGTCCGTGAGGCCGTCGATGGCGTCACACTTCTTGTAGACGAGTTGGTGGAGGAGAGGGAGCTTTTCGGGGGGGAGGGCGGCGTCGCCGAATTGGGATTGGCCGACCCAGATGCGGCGCATGACGTTGCCGGTGAGGTAGAGGCCGGGAGCGCCGATGACAAGGCCGTCGAAATCTTCGGGGTAGCGCTGGGCTTCCTGCATGCCTTGGCGGCCGCCGGTGGAGCAGCCTACCCAATAGGAGTAACGGGGGCGGGTGCCGTAGTAGGTTTGGATGACAAGCTTCGAGAGGACGGCGGTTTCGTGGACGGAGAGGTAGGCGAAGTCGATGAACTTGCGGTGGGCGTTGGGGTTTTCGGGGGTGAGGTGGGCGAAGGTGGCGAGGGGCTCTTTGGCGGCGTCGTGACCGGTGTCGGTAGAGACGGCGGCGAAGCCTTGGCGCAGAGCGAGGTCGACGGCGGCGAGGCTGATGACGCCGGCGGTGCCTCCGTTGCCGACCATCTGGAATCGCTGGTTCCAATCGGTGGGGAGTTTGAGGGCGAAGCGGGCTTCGGGCCAGATGACCCCGCGGACGTCACAGTGGGCGGGGAGTTTGTCTGTCGCCGGGACGAGGGCGGCGGAGTGGAGAGTGACCTCCTTGCCGAACGCCTTGGCTGCGAGGCTGTCGCAAGGGATGGTGGGGGCCGCGGCGAAGAGGGCCGAGACGGCGAGGAGGGAGGCGAGGAAAGGTTGCAAGAGAATCTCCTGAGTGTACGGGAATTTTTGGGGTGGCGTTTGGCCGAATCTTCGCGCGTCCTGCGCTGAGGGAGACAGAGGAGTTTTAAAATGGAAACCTACTGGGTGATGACTCAAGCTTTGGACGCGCGGGCGAGGGTCTACCGTCTGCGGTCCGCGTGTTACCACCAGGGCGGGGCGATTCCAACCGCGCCGGATGCGGGCTTTTGCGATTGTTACGACGAGTCGCTGAACCACTTTAGCTTTTATGACGGCGGGGCGACGGTGCTCGTGAGTTTGATGGCGCGGGAGAGGGGATGGACCGAGTGTCCATCGCGATCGGTTTTTGGCGACCTTCCGGCGTTCGAGGAAACTGCGCGATCGCGATTCGTAGAGGCGAGCCGTTTGTGATTTGGGAAACTGGCGCGGCAGAATCGCTTTTACCGTGTGATCGCCCATTGGGCGGCGTTAGGGGAACTCCATCCTGCTACGTTGGTGGTGGCGTGCCCGCGTGAGAAGCATGCGAACACGTATGAACGGTTGTTCGGCTTTGAAACGCTTGCGGCTCCCCGGGCCGTACTTTTGGGTGAACTTTCAGACGAGTCTGATGGCGCTTTCGCTGGGGGAGCTTCCGGGAGCGAGCGTCGGTCGGTGAGCTAACTACTTTTTGGGATCGAGTTGGCCGACGACGCGAGCGAGGTAGTTTTCAACGTGGGCTTCGTTGCGCACTGCTTCCAGGAACGCGGAGCGGAAGAGCTGATCCTTGCGGTTCATGAGGGTTTCGCGGATGGTCTGTTGGACGCGGGGGTCGCTGAGTTCGCGCTGGCCGGCGGGCTCTTTCGACAGGAGTTTCAAGATGCGGTAGCCTTCTCCGGTCTTGATGACGGGGGAGATTTGGCCGGGCTGCATTTGGCTGACGAGCCTGCGGAGGTCGATATTCGCTTTTTCGAGAGCGGACTCGGAGACGAAGCCGAGGTCGCCACCGTTGGCGGAGGAACCGGGATCTTCCGAGTAGTTCTGGGCGAGCATGGAGAAGTCCTCGCCAGCGCGGAGGCGGTCGGAAATCTGCTGCATTTTACGCTTTGCCTGGTCGTCGTTCTGGGCTTTATCGTTCTTGAGATTCCGGATGCTGGCGTCGGCGACCGGGGTGGTCAATATCTGGGCTAAGTGGACTTGGGGTTCGGCGAGATTGAAGTTCTGTTTGTTCGAGCCGTAGAAGTCGCTGACGTCCTTGTCGGTGATGTTGATTTTCGAGGTGATCTCTTTCGTGATCAGCTTTTCGATGCTCAACTTTTTGCGGATGTCGGACTTCAAGTCCTCGGCGGTCATCTTTTTTTCTTCGAGCCGTTTCTTGAACTCTTCCTCGGTGAAGCCGCCCTTGAGTTTGGCGAAGTCGGCATCGACGTCGGCTTGCTGGGCGAGGAGGCCGTTCTTCTCGGCGCGCTGCATCATGATCTCTTGGTCGATCATGCTGCGGAGCACTTCGAGCTTATTGATCATGGTCTGGTCATCGTTTTCGGTTTGACCAGGTTGGGGCGGGAACTGCATGCCAAACTGCTTTTCGAGGTCAGCGAAAGTGATGGCGCGATCGTTGACCGTAGCAGAGATGTTGGCCGGAGGAGTTTTTTTGCAGCCGGCGGAGACCAGGGCGGCGGCGATGAGGGTGATGAGCAGCGGCAGACGATGCATGGGTAAGAGCCCCTATTGTAGCTTGATCCCGTCTCGCGAGATAGTTAACTGTTGCCAACAGGATTCCAGAATGTTGGGGTCCAGGCCCCGGCGGGTGGGCAAGGAGAGTAGCGAGGGAGCGGGAGTAGCGAATTTGGGGTCGAGAATGCGGGCAATTTGTTCCTTCATTTCGGTGAGGAACATGTTGCTGGCGCGGTCGGCGACGCGGGAAAGGGAGCGGGTGATGTCGGCGCTGAGCGCTTTGAGTTCGCCGCGATAAAGCCAACGCTGGTTAGCGGGAGCGGCTCCGGCGTTGATGCGGGAGTTCATCGCGTCGAGATAGAGCTGTTGCAGGTTGCGGCGATAGGCGTCGATTTTCGGAGCGGGCGTGGCGAGTTCGGTGAAGATGCCGCGACGGACATCGGTGAGGAGGTCGAGGGGCTTGTAGGCTTTTTCGCCGTCGATGGTTTCCTGTTCGGTCATCCGCTGGATGCGGACGGGGGAAAGGAGGCTATCGAGAACGGAGCCTTGGACGGCGCGGATGCGAGTGAGGACACCATCGGGTTCAATGCGGCGGAGGATGGCGGGGTCGATGAAATAAGTTGGAGTTGTGAAGACCTGAGCGTTCAGGAATGCAACGGCCTTCTTCTGGCGGGCGACGGGAATAGTCGTGAAGAGAACGCCAGACTGGCCGCCGTTTTTCTGTTGGGAGGCGACGCCGCCGACGACGCCGGCGACGTGGTTCATTTCGCGAGTGAACTGGCCTAGGACGCGCCCGTACATTTCTTCAAGGTCGCCCCACTCCTCACCCTTCTGTTCGATGGCGGGGAGGAGCATTTTCATGACGCGTTCGAGGTTTTTGACGCCGAGTCCGGTGGAGTACACGGGGTCGGCATCGCCGACGGCTTCGGTGACTTCGCCAGGGTCGGCACCGCGGGCTCCGGCGGTCATGAAGCGGAACCAGGGGGTCTGATCCTGTTGGCGGGCCCATTCGTCGAGCGTGGGCTTTTCTTCGGCGGGAGTCTTGGCGCCGGGAATGGGTTTGTAGCCCCAAACGGTGGCCCAGACGTCGTAAGGACCGACGTGGGGAATCAGGTCGTCGGCGTCGATTTTGTCTTCGGGTTGGGCGACGTAGTTAAAGCGGGAGTAGTCCATGATGGACGGGGTGTGCCCCATTTTCTTAACCCAGGCGCGGTCGCGAACCTTTTCGGCGGGGTACATAGAAGAGGCTTTCATGTTGTGGGGAAAGCCGAGGGTGTGGCCGACTTCATGGGCGACGACGAACTGAACGATTTTGCCAAGGATATCGTCGGGGAGGGGGAGTTTGGCGGCGCGGGGATCGAGGGGGCCGACCTGGATGAAGTACCAGGCGGTCGCGAGCTTCATGACGTTGTGATACATCTGAATATCCGATTCGATGATTTCGCCGGAGCGGGGGTCGTGAATGTGGGGCCCCATGGCGTTTTCGGTATCAGAGGGGAGCCAGCGGACGACGGAGTAGCGGGCGTCTTCGGCGCTCCAGGTGGGGTCGTTTTTGGGGGCTTCGCGGGCTTGGATAGCGTTGCGGAAGCCGGCGGCTTCGAAGGCCACCTTCCATTCTTCGATGCCCGCTTTAATGTAGGGGACGAGTTTGGCGGGGGTGGCGGGATCGACGTAGTAGATGATGGGTTTGATGGGATCGGAGACGGCGGCGGAGGGATCCTTTTTCTCTAGGCGCCAGCGGGTGAGGTAGGCGAGTTTGGGGGCGCGGGCTTCGTCGAGGGAGAAGTCGGTTTTGCGAACGCTGAAGTAGCCGACGCGGTCGTCGACGAGACGGGGCATCATGGGCGTTTCGGGGAGCTTCACCATGGAGTAGTGGAGGACGACGGTGGCGCTATTGCCGCGCATGCCGCCGCCGCCGAAGGGGGAGGCGGGCGTAGCGGGTCCGGCATCGGGTGGGGCGACGTAAGTGTGGGTGGCTTCGACTTCGATGTTGGTGGGGAAGGCCGAGACACGGTCGAGGAAGCTGCGGGAGGAGTCAAAGCCGCGGGCGCGGAGGCGGGTGCGAGCGCTGAGTTCGGGGACTTCGGCGTTAAAGAGGCGAGTTACTTCTATAACGACGGAGTGTTTTTCCTTATTTTCGGCTTCGATGTTGATGGCTTGGAGGATGGCGCTGACGTTCGAATCGGCGACGGCTTTGGCGATGGGGGCGGAGGGGGCGGCGATGATGTCGTAGTTGACGTCGCGGAGGAGGATTTTCTTATTGCGTCGTTCCCAGCGGACGACGCGGCTGCCGAGAGCTTGGCCGCCGTAGCCGGCGCCGAGAGTGGTGCGGGCGATTTGCTGGACCCAGAGGAAGTCTTTGCCGAGTTCGGAGTTGGGGATTTCGTAGTAGAACTTGTCTTTGATCTGGTGAACGGTGAAGACGCCGGCGGTGGACTTGGCGTCCTTGGTGATCACTTTGTCGTAGGGCTTGATTTCTGGTTCGGCGCTGGTGGGACGACTGGGGAGGGTGGGCTTGGGGGCCTCTGTTTTGGGGGGCTCGGGCTTGGGAGCGTCCTGGGCTAGGAGGAGAGAGGAGAGGGCAAGAAGAGCAGCGAGGTAACGCATTATTCACACGGTAACACAGTTGCTTTTAGCTCCCCTTTCCCCCAGACGGTTTGGCGGCCGACGCCGGTCCATTGGGCGGCGATGAGGTAGGGGAGGAGTTCGTCGAGGGGTCCGGAGTACTCGGCCCAGCCGGTAAAACCGCCGAGCCCATGGGTGTTTTGGTTGCGGGCGGAGCGGCGGATTTCGCCGGGGACGAATCGGATTTGGCTGGCGGTGAGGTGGACTTGGTCGGCGAGGGCGGTCAGGGCGGGGAAGTCGACGTTGGTGGCGGGCTGGTGTTGGTAAAGCGAAAGAATGCTGAGGACGCGGTCTCGGGCACGGGCAGCGAGGGCGGGGAAGTGGGGCGAGTGGAGGATTTGGCCGGCCTGTTTGAGTTCGGTGGGGGTGAGGAAGTCGATGCGGAGGCGTTGGGCGGGCAGGGGGATGAGGGGCCTGCGGATAGTTTGGACGGTGGATTGGAGAATCATAGCGAGACGGGAGGCGAGGGAGGGACTGAAGACGTGGATGGATCGGGGCCGGAGGACGAAGGGGCGGGGGCGATCTTGGAGGCCGCTGGGGCCGGTATCTGCGGCGGGGGCGAAGAGTTCGTCGTAGAGGGCTTTATCGCGGTGGTAGAGGAGGTTGCCGAGTTGGCCGCGCCGATGGTTCGAGCTCTCGGTCTGTGGCGGTAGGGGGAGGACCGAGAGCTCGAGTTGCATGGTTGGTGGCTTAGAACGAGAATCGAAGACCGAGTTGGATCTTGCGGCTGGAGCTGGCGACCGTGTTCCGGATGCGGCCGAAGGTGGCGGCATTGGCGGTGGCGGTGGGAAAACCAAAAGTGGGCGTGTTGGTCAAGTTGGTGGCGTCGGCGCGAATTTCGAGTTTCTTGCCTTCGCGAGTGGTGATGTCTTTCTGCAATGACGAGTCGAGGTTAAAGAGTCCGTCGCCGGTAAAGAAGTTACGCGGGGTGTTGCCTTGCTGGCCGGGGATGGCTCCATCGATCTTGAACTTGGCGCGTTCGGCTTCGTTGAAGTAGAAGATAAGGCCCTGACTGGGATCGGTGAAGGCTTTACCCATGTCGGAGGTGCAACCCATGCAGGTGGCGGTGGTTTGGACGGCGTTTGAAAAGGCGTTGGCACCGGAGTAGACAGTGAAGGGCCGACCGGAGGAGGCGGTTAAAATACCGGACACTCGCCAGCCGCCGACTATGCGGTTGACGATAGCGTTGACTTCTTTGAAGAAGATGCCGTTGCGGCCGAAGGGCAACTCGTAAGACCAGGTTGTTTTATAGACGTGGGTGCGGTTGAAGTCGGAGATGCCGTAGTTGCCGCGGCGATTGTTGATGTCGAAGGGCGTGGAGGAGGCCTGCTGGGCGTTGCCCGAGGCGGCGGTGGTGAAAGCGGGGTCGAAGCTACGGGTATCGAGCGACTTGGACCAAGTGTAGTTGGCGTTGAGGTAGACTCCCTTCGACAGGCGCCGTTCGAAGGTGAGTTCGAGGGCGTGGTAGGTGGAGAAGTCGTTTGAGTCGAGGGTGATGACGCTACCGAACTGCGGGAAATTGTTGAAGGCGAACGGGCCAGCGTCGGAGACGTCGGTGACGGAGCGGCCGTTTTGGAGGCGGGTGGCGAAGCTGGAGGCCAAGCCGGCGACGTTGCCGGTGCGGAGGTCTCCGGGGAACAGACGACGAATCATCGTTGAAGGGGTTTCTCCGGCCTGGAGGCGGGAGTCTGCCGAGAGGAGGCGGTTGATGGCGGCGGATTGTCCGCCGATGTTGATTTCGTTGAAGCCTTGGAGGAAGCCGTTACGGAAGATGTCGGACTGGTTGGCGTTGTAGGCTCCAAAGAGATTGTACCCGCGGCGGCCGATGTAGCTGACTTCGACGACTGTGTTTTTTAGGACTTCGTGTTGGAGGGAGAGCGACCACTGGTGGGTGGTGGGGATCTTCAGATTGGGATCGACGACGGTGACGCCGGCGGCACCAAAGGGAGCGGGCCTCGACAGCGATTGGGGGTTGGCTGTCGGGGTCGTGATGGCGGGCATGTTGGCCAAGCGGCCGCCGTTGATCCCGTACTGCTGATCGGCGAGGCCGAAGGTTTCTCCGGGCATATTCGGGAAGATGGTGGAGGCAAGCAGGAACGTGGGCATGCGGTCGTAGGCGATGCGGTAGTTCGAGCGGATGGAGGTTTTGCCGGTGCCGAACGGATCCCAGGCGAAGCCGATGGAGGGGCCAAAGTTGTTCATGCGGTCCTTAAAGAGCTGACCGGGGACCCAGGTGGCGGTATTTTGTGGGGCTGCGCCGTTGACGAAGAGTTGGTCGGGGCGGCGGATGCGGTTATCGAAATTGCTGGGGGCCGGCTTCATTTCGAGGCGGAGGCCGAGGTCGACGCTGAAGTTGCGGAAGAGTTTAAAGTTGTCCTGGACGTAGAGATCGTACTCGGGGTAGTCGGTGACGAAGTCGAAGCGCCCGGCTACGAACTTGTCGCCCTGGGAGATGAAACCCTGGGAGCGCTGGCCGACGCGGCCCAGAAGGAAGTTGGTGTGGGATTGGAGAGTGCCGAGGTCGAATTGCTGGTTGACGTCGGTAGGGAGGGCGAAGGTGCGGGGGTCGACGGGGTTGAGGGCCGTGGAGAAGTTGACGTTAGGGTTGGCGTTGAAGCCGCCAACGGTGCCGCGGTCGTCGTTTTGACGTTGGAGGCGGACGTTGACGCCAAACTTGAGGTTGTGTTTGCCTTCGACCCAGGAGAAGTTATCGACGAACTGGGCAGTGCGGACGCGGCGGTTATTGCCGAAGGAGAAGTCGGAGATGAGGTCGACGGGGCCGGAAAGAGAGGGCCTGGTGAGCGACGCCAGGGGTTGATCGAAGAAGAACTCGAATTGGTTGAAGCCGATGACAAATTCGTTAGTGATATTGGACGTGGGATTGGTGCGCCAGTTAGCGGCGAGATTGCGGGGGGTGCGCTCGGTGTTGACGAGGCAGGTGGTGCCGGGGTAGAGCGGGGCACCGCCGTTGACGCGGTCGCAGTTGGTGTCCTGTCGGCCGAAGGAGTAGCGAATATAGACGGTGTTTTTGGGGTCGAAGATGTGATCGACCTTGAAGGTGATGTCGTTCTGGCGTTCGTTTTGGGGGGCGACGAAGGTGTAGCCGGCGGTGTTCAGGCCGTCGCCAAAGTCGAAGCGGTTGGGGAAGGGGGATTGAGCGATGAGGGCGGCGATGTCGCGGTCGGCTCCGAGGCGCTGGGGATCGTTCTGAAAAATATTGTAGGATCCGATGTTGCCGAGGGGGGTCCCGGATTGGTCGACGGCACCGCCGGCGACGCCAGCGGGGAGGTTACGCCCGGCGCGATTGTAGCGGTATATGCCTTGGCGCATGGCCTGGGTGTAGACGGTGCGGGTGGCTTGGGCGGTCTCAAGGGCGCGGAGGCCCTGGCCGTTGGCGAAGAAGAAAGTCTGGTTTTTAATGATGGGGCCGCCGAGGGAGCCGCCGAAGATGTGTTGGACGAACTGACGTTTGCCGAGCCGGTCGAGGTTGTTCTCCCATTCATTAGCGTTGAAACGTGGGGTGCGGTAGAACCAGAAAGCAGACCCGTGGAGGTCGTTGGTGCCGGACTTGGTGACCATGGCGACTTGGGCCCCGGAGTTGCGGCCGGAGTCTGCGGTGAAGTTGCCGGTGATGACGCGGAATTCGGCGAGGGAGTCGGGGTTGGTGCGGATGGGAGAGAAGTTGGAGCCACCGGCGGAGGATTCGTTGGTGTCGATGCCGTCGAGGGTGTAGTTCCAGGCGCGGTCGCGAGCGCCGTGGACGTGAATGCCGCCGCCGGTGTTGCTGCCCGATGTGATGCCGGGCTGGATGAGAACGAGGTCGAGGGGATTTCGGCCGCGGGTGCCGACGATGGGGAGGTCTTTAATGATTTTTTCTTCGATCAGATTGCCCATGTTACCGGAGGATGAGGTCTGCACCGCCTGGTAGGCTCCGCTGACTTCGACCGATTCGGTGACGGCGCCGATTTGGAGGACGACCTTGACTGTGGTGGGTTGGCCGATGGAGACGACGGAATTTTTGGCGTTGAATTTCTTGAAGCCGGTGGCTTCGACGGTGAGGGTGTAGCGTCCGGACTGGAGCGCTTCAAAGACGTAAGTGCCGGCTTCGGTCGACTTCGTTTGGAAGGTAATGTTGGTTCCTTCGTTGGTTAACGAAACGTTAGCGTCGGAGACAACGGCGCCCGACAAGTCCTGGACGGTGCCTTGCAATCTTGATGTGGTGCCTTGAGAAAAAGCCGAAAGTGCGGCGAGAATGAGTGCGAATAAGCCCCTGCGCAACATTTCGACAGTGTAACATCGGAATTAGCATATGTTGATATTGGCATCGCAGTCACCGCGTCGGCGGGAGATATTGGAGCGGGCGGGGATTCCCTTTGAGGTTCGCGTGGCGGACGTGGATGAGAGCTTATGGGCGGGGGAGGCGGCGCAGAGCTATGTGCGGCGGCTGGCGACGCAGAAGGCGGTGGCGGTGAGCCAGGCGGGGGAGGTGGTTCTGGGGGCGGATACGACGGTGGTGGTGGGTGGGGAGATTTTGGGTAAGCCGGTGGATGAGACGGATGCCGAGCGGATGCTGGGGTTGTTAGGGGGCCGGACGCATGAGGTAATTACGGGGATTTGTTTGAAAGTGGGAGGCCAGTTATACATTGACGCCGAGACGACGCTGGTTCGGTTTGTGGAGTTGAGCCGGGAGGAGATTTCGGCCTATGTGCGGAGCGGGGAGCCGATGGACAAGGCGGGGGCCTACGCAATTCAAGGGGGAGCCAGCCGCTATATTGATCGGATCGAGGGGTGTTACTGGAATGTGGTGGGGTTGCCGGTGGCGAAGGTTTTTGGGCAACTGCGTCGACAGGGTTTGGTTTAGATTTTGATTTTGGGGTAGCGGGCGCGGACCCAATCGACAAACTCATCGGGGCAGCCCATGGTGGAGAGTCGGCTTTGGCGGACGAGCGCGAAGTGGGGGAACAGGTTCGATGCCTTGACGGCGTGGAGGGTGGTCGGCGGCTCGAGTCGGCGGAGGAAGGTGAGGTCGACGACCGCGGATTTTGGGTTTTCGGGGTCGGGGCGGGAGGGAGAGTCGACACGGGCGAGCCCGACGATGGCGGAATCTCCCATGCTGTGGTAGATAAAAACTTTATCTCCTTTTTGCATCGCGCGGATGGATTGGACGGCTTGGGCGTTGGTGACGCCGTTCCAGACGGTTTTGATTTCTTTTTCAAAATCGGAGACGCTGTAGGTTTCCGGGTCGGTCTTGGCGAGGTGATAACGAGGGGGAGGCATAAATACTTTGTGCTTTTCCTTTGTGCTTTTCCTTTGTACTATTCCTTTGTAGCAGAAGCAGTTACCCCAACGGGCGAAGGTGGATAAACGGAAAGGACTGGATCTATTAGTACTAAAGGGGTGGTGGACAATAGCGGATAAGGCAGTGCAAACTGGCATTGAGCCGAAACCCGTCCCAAGTTGACGAAACGGAGGGAGTTGTTTATGGAAAGACAGAACAAGTTTGGAGCGGCGATACTCTTTTGGTCGGTGATGCTTCCCGTGGTTGGGATGGCACAGAATTCGCCCAAGCCCAAGGACGCGCCGGTGGTGCAAGAGGTAAAGTCAGCGAACGCGAACTTGGGATTGGAGACGTCTGCCCCGGTGGACCCAAAGGGCTACAAACTGGGTCCGGAAGACGTGATCGGGGTGTTTGTTTGGCGTGAGGACCAGTTGAGTGGTCAATTTGTCGTTCGTCCGGATGGAAAGATTACGTTGCGCTTGCTTGGCGACTTGAAAGTAGAAGGTTTGACGCTGGATCAGGTCAAGGACGAGGTGACGAAGGCGTATGCGGAGAAACTGAACCGTCCTGAGGTGAGCGTATCCCTGATGCGGGTAGGAAGTAAGAAGTATTTCTTAGTCGGGGAAGTGGCGAAGACGGGTATGTTTCCCTTGGTTGTGCCGATAACGGTCCTTGAGGCGTTGAATGCCGCGGGTGGGCTGCGGGAATTTGCTAACAAGAAGAAGGTTGTTATTTTGCGCGGCAGTCAGCGAATCAAGTTTAATTACGATGAGGTAATGAAAGGCAAGAAGCTAGAGCAGAACATTTTTCTCGAGAGTGGCGACCAAGTTTTTGTTCAGTAGCGGTCGAGCGTGGTAGTACGGGGAAGCGGGAAGTAGTTGTAGAGGAGCGAAAAGCGCAATGCAAATGCCGGAAACATTCGAGATCGGCCGTCGTGCGATGGACATAGAGGACTATGTGGACGTCCTGCGGCGTCACAAGTCGTGGATCCTGGGACCGCTTTTTGCGGGGGTGGTGATTTCTACCGTCGTAGCTTTTTTGTGGCCTGATACGTATGTTTCGTCGGCGATAGTGCGGGTAACGGCGGCACAGGTACCGGAACGGTATGTGCAGTCGGGTTTGAACCAGATGCTGAATGAGCGAATCGGCACCATTCAGCAGCAGGTGGTGAGTCGGACGGCGTTGATCAACATTATTCAGACTTTGGATTTGTATGATCGGGATCGTCGTCGTTTGCCAATGGAAGACGTGGTGGATCGGATGAAGATGAAGGATCTTGCGTTCGGTCAGGTGTCCACGATTCAGGGTCTGGCTTCGCGGGCGGGGACATTCCCGGTCCAGTTCAAATATGAGGACCGGTACAAGGCGCAGAAAGTAACGAAGGAGATTGTCAGCCGGTTGATTAGCGAAAATACGCGGGTTCAGTTGAGTATTACGCAGAACACCACCGAATTTTTGACTGAGGAAGTTGCGAAGGCGAAGATCAGACTCGATCAGATTGAGCAGTCCATGACTTCGTTTCGGATGAAGAACGCGGGTCGTTTGCCGGATGAGCGGGCGATGAATTTTTCGGCGTTACAGAGTGTTGAGAATCGTATTTCTACACTGAACATGGGGATCCAGCGAATTAATCAGGAAAAGCTGATGCTCGAGTCGCAGATCCGTTTGCAGCGCGAGCAGTACAACCAGTCCTTGGCCGCGTCGGCGGCGATGGCGAACGCGCCCACCGGGGAAGCGGCCAAGGCGCGGGTGGTAAATGAACGGCTCATAGGGTTGGAGCGGGAGATTCAGGGAGCCGAGCAGGTGCTGGTGCAGCTGCGCGAACTGTACAAAGATTCTTATCCCGATGTGGTGAGGGTGAAAGGAAACGTAGAGAACCTGCGGAGGCAGAGGGCGGAGTTGGTCAAGCGGGAGGAAGAGTCGGCGAAAACAGACGCGGCCGCGACGCCGGCGGCGACGCCTGTCGTTGCTAAGCCGGTGGTGCAGACCCGGGACATGCAGGCGATGCAGATCACGCTGCGTCAGATGGAGACGCTGGTGCAGGCGAAGGTGACCGAGGTCCAGGATTACACGGCGGAGTTAGGGCGGTTAAACGGCCAGGTTCGTGGTTTTCAGTTGCGGATTGGTTCGACGCCGATGGCGGACCAGGAGTTTCTGTCTTTGAGCCGCGACTATGACAGTGCCAAGCAGGAATATCAGCAAATGTTGGCCAAGCAAAGCGATGCTAAGCGCGGCCAGGAAGTAGAGCGGCGCAATCAAGGTGAGACGTTGGAACTGCTCGATGATGCGTCACTGCCGAACGAGCCGACCGAACCCAAGCGCGGATCCATCATTGCTGCCGGGGCTGCCCTCGGGTTGATGCTGGGAGTTGTGTTGGTGGGAGCTCGTGAGATGAAGGACACGACCCTCAAGAACTTAAAGGATGTCCGGGCCTATACCCAGCTCACGGTACTCGGCTCTATTCCGCTGCTGGAAGAAGATCTGGTGGTTAAGCGGAGAAAGCGATTGACCCTACTGGCATGGTCTACGGCGATTCTGATCGGCACGGTTGTTATGGGCGGATCTTTTTACTACTACATCGCGAGCAAGCCGTAAGAGGATAGAGGACGGGAAACTAAGATCATGAGCAGAGTTCACGACGCTTTACGCCGCGCCGAACGCGCGGGAACCTTTCAGCCGACCGGAGGGGAGCCGCCTCCTTCGGCGATGGTACCCGCCTATGCGCAGCAGGCGATGCAGAGCGCGTCGGCGATGATCAATGATCCGGTCAATCTGCAAGGATTGCTCGAAAAGATTGAGGAAATTCCGTTTCGTCCGCTAGCCGATGCCCATTTGATTGATCCGACTCGACCGAGCGAACCGCCGAGCGAGGAGTTCCGTACGTTACGGACGCGGCTCAATCATATGCAGACCTTGAGTCCGATTCACTCGATTGTGGTGACGTCGCCTTCGCCGGCGGAAGGGAAGTCGTTTACGGCGGTGAACCTAGCGCTGGCGCAATCGCATTTGGCCGGGAACCTTGCCCTGCTCGGTGATTTCGACTTCCGGCGACCGATTGTCCATACCCTGTTTCAGGTTGACCGCAGCCCCGGCATAACGGATTTTCTGCTTGGCCGAGCCGAGCTTCATGAAATCATCAAGAAGATTGCCGGTACGAACCTGTACATCATGCCCGCGGGCGAGGCGGTTCTCAACCCTCTTGAACTTCTCAATTTGCGAGAGGTGAAGAGCATGGTGGATCGGTTGCCCTCGGTGTTTAACTGGGTGATCCTGGATACTCCTCCGCTGCTGTTCGCGGCCGATGCCAACCTGTTGTCGACGATGTGCCACGGCACTCTTTTGGTCGTGCGGATTGGAACGACGACGATCGATTCGGTGACCCGGGCGATGCAGTCACTGTGTGAAAACAACGTGTTGGGGATTTCCGTGAACGGGGCAAGAAGGGGCGAACTTTACAGCCGCTACGCGTACTACCACTCGTATTACGACTCCGCCGAGGCGAAGGCTCGCGAGGATGGGGAAGCCGACGCGGAAGCGATGCGCGTGGCCGGACCGCCGCGAGAAAAGCCCGTATAGCCTAAGACGGACGGCGCAGACAAAGGGCGCTGTTCTTGCTTCCGAAAGCGATACAGTTGGCGACTGCGGTTTCGATGACGAGGGTTCGGCTCACCCCGGGTACGTAGTCGAGATCGCAGTCCGGATCGTTCTGCTCGATATTGATGGTAGGCGGTACTACGCCGTCCCGCATCGCGAGGAGACAAACGGCAACTCCGGCCGCGCCGCTGGCCCCTTGGGGGTGCCCGATCATGCTCTTGACGGACGACCCGCAGAGGCGGTAGGCGTGGTCCCCGAAGGCGAGTCGAACGGCTCTAGACTCGATGCGGTCGTTCAACGGCGTTGAGGTGCCGTGGTATTGCACATACTGGACGCCCTCCGGTGCCACCCCTGCCTCTGCCAGAGCCATCCGCATCGTGCGGGCTGGTTCCTCGCCGCATTCTTCGAGCCGAACGCGGTGGTAGGCCTCGCAGGTAGATCCGTAGCCGCCGATCTCTCCAAGGATGGTAGCGCCACGAGCGATGGCGCGCTCGCGGTCTTCAAGGACAAACATCCACGCTCCTTCGCCGACCACAAAACCGTCACGGTCGCCGGAAAACGGGCGGGAGCCGCGGGTTGGTTCGTGGTTCCAGCTTTGGGTCATGATGCGCATGAGTTGAAAGCCACGGTGGATCAGAGGCGCGAGAGGGGAGTCGACTCCCCCGGCGAGCATGCAGTCGATCATGCCGCACTGGATTTGGCGGTAGGCGTAGCCGATAGCGTCGGTAGAGGAGGTACAACCGGTGGAGATGACATGCGACATACCGCGCAGTCCGAAGTACATGGAAACTTCGCTCGCGAGGGTGCCGATTGTCGAGGTCGGGATGACATAGACGCTGCACTGTTTATGTTCGCCGGCGAACCAATGTCGATACTGTTGTTCGGTCCACTCCTGGCTACCGCCGCCTGACCCCAGCACGATGCCGATGCCGCGGAGTTCGTCCATGGTCATCGCATCCGTTTTCAGTCCGGCGTGGGCGAGCGCCTCGCCGGCGGCGGCGCGAGCGAGCGGCGTCACACGCGAGATGTGGGGGCGTTCCTTGGGATCGGTCCACGAATTCTCGTCAAAGTCGGTGATCTCGCCCGCAATCTGCACCGGGAAAGCACTGGGGTCGAAACGAGTGATTCGCTTGACCCCGCTGCGGCCCTCCCGGCAGGATTGCCAGAACTGTTCCCGTCCGATTCCGTTCGGGCTCAAAGCCCCAATCCCTGTGATGACCACCCGCCTAGCTTGCACCCTGTTAGTATATGAAGTTTGCATGGAGACTATTCCCCCGCTGCTTCCGCCCCTTCCGGATGAGGCTCCCGCTCCACCTCCGTTTGTGGTAGTGCCGCCTCCTCCGCCGGTGTCGGCGACCCTGGCGCTGGTTTTGGCGCCAGCCCCACCCCCGGTCCCGGTCGAGCAGACCCATCTGCTGTTCGCGGGTCTCGAAACAGGCGTTTTAGGGGCTGGTTTGATGTTGGTTTGGTTTGCGCTCGACTCGCTGGTGGAACGACAACATTGGTGGGCGATTCTGAATTTGTGGGGATCGGCGATTTACGGAAACGTCGTTTTTCGGATGACTTTGGGGAAAGCTAGTCTGGCGGGCGCCGCCCTCCACCTTTTCCTGGGTGGTGTGGCCGGTGCGGCGGTCGCTTTGCTGATTGGGCGGATCCGCCGCTTTGCCCTGGTTCTGATGGCCTCCATGGTGGCGGGGTTCGTTTGGTATTGGATCCTGCAGAACGGAATCTTGCGAACTCTCAATCCGCTCATCCCGCGCATGACACCGCAACCAGCGACCATCCTGGCCCATCTGCTCTTTGCCTCGGTGTTGACTCGGATCCCAGGCCGCGGCAACCGCTTGGCGGCGGCCTGGGATCGGTTTGATCGTTCTTTAGCCGACGAGGGCGGGCACGGGGAGTAATTCCGCAATCGACTCTACGATGGTGGTGGGGTGATAGGGGTAGTCGGCCAGATGCGCCCTTTCGGTCGACCCGGTGAGCACGAGGACCGAGCGGAAACCGAGGTCGGTTGCCCCGCGAATATCGGTTTCCATGGTGTCTCCGATCATGGTGATTTCGTCGGTGGCCAACCCCATGCGTTTGCGAGCGGCGCGCATCATGAAGGGGTTCGGTTTACCAACATGGTAGGCCTTCTTCCCGGACGCTGCTTCGAGTAGAGCGACGATAGCGCCGCAGCCGGGGCGGGGGCCCTCGTCAGTGGGGCACCATGTATCGGCGTTGGTGGAGATGAGTCCGGCACCGGAAGCGATGCACCGATGGGCTACTTCACACATTTCGTAGGTTAACGTCCGCCCCTCGCCGACGACGACAAAGTCGGGCTGGCTGCGGGTGATGGCGTACTGCACGTCGTTCAGGGCGAGCAAAAGTCCACCCTCGCCGATGACAAAGGCGGTGCCGTTCGGCTTCTGCTGGTGCAGGAAAGCCGCGGTCGCCATACCGGAGGTGTAGACATGATCCTGCGTCGTTTCGATACCCATTTTCTGCAATTTGAAGACCACATCCAGCGGCGTGTAGGTGGAATTGTTCGTCAGAAAGAGGTACGGGATTTTCTCCTCGTGGAGGTGAGCGATGAATGCGGCCGCCCCGGGGATTGCTGTTGCGCCCCGGTAGAGCACTCCGTCCATGTCAATGAGATAGCCACGTTTCATTCCCTATTGTAGAATTTTAGCTATTGCAATCCGATTAAGCGACGCGAATCAGCTGATTGGGGGGCGGGGAAAGGAGCTAACGTTTTTTCGATTCATCGCGTCCTCTTAACGACGGCCACACCTTAGCAGGCCGGCTGTCCCGCTTTGTTCCTTCGGAAAGAGAGTGAACATCGAAATAAATCGCCCCCCCAAGACGGATCCTCCGTAGCCGCCACAGCGCTTCAGGGCCTAGCGATACCGCCCGGCGATCTGGAAATGCTGAATTACGCCCTGACGATGGAGCACCTGGCAGCGTCTCTTTTACGATCCAATCGGCCTCTTCGCTGTTTCGTGTGGGTAAGGCAGTCAAGGGCGACGCGATGGCCTGCGACTGTCGGCGGTGCCGGGTTGGTGCTCCTGTTTCGGCTTGAGCAAGGACGCGACACCATTTCCCCGGCCGACTATTTTTTACGGCCGACCGCGGATGGGGCCTGCTCTTACCTGAGTTTGATTCGGTCTCCCGAAAACACCCATGTCCGTAGTTTCGGTGCCACGCCGGTATCGCGGTGTATTTCCAGTTTCAGCTATTCGAGCGTCGAAGACTCCCTCCGGGTTGCCCCGGCCTTGGCGAATACCGGGGTGATGGCCTATGCCGACGCGATCGCCATGATCAATAGCCCGAGCATCCGGACTACGGCGGCGCCATTTTCCAAGTCCTGCCCGCCTGCGTAGAACGGAATCAGAAACTTCAATTACTACGGCACATCATCATGGAAGCCACACCGCAATCCACCCCCGCTCTTCCCGGAGAAGCTTTTCACGACCGGCGCTCTAGCCTTGGGGATCGGTGCCTCGACTGTCACAATTACCGGACGCTCCGCCTTGGCGCAGCCCGCGCCGGCGCCGATTGCGGACGTCGACATTTTGAACTTCGCGCTGACGCTCGAGCACCTCGAAGCGGATTTCTGCAGCCAGCGTCTTGCCCGATTCACGGCCAGCGACTTCACCGGCGTGACCGAGCGATATTCCACTCGTCGGAACGCTGGTCGATGCCACCTTTTTCGACAACCGCAAAGTGATTCGAGACCAAGAAAATACGCACGTGGATACACTCTGCCGTCGACGATGCGGAGTCTCGGTGGCGTGCCGGGTGACCGGTGTCAATACAATTTCGGGTACACCAACTTTGACGATTTCGTGGCGGTGGCGACCGTGCTCGAAAATACGGGAGTGATGGCCTATGACGGCGCTCTCGGGATGATTCATCGCCGGCGGGCTCTCCGCACCGCCGGTGCGACGATTGCGACCGTGGAGGCCCGCCAACGCCGTTTATTCCTTCGTGCCTCGCCACTCCGGCCACAGGAGGCAGAGCCATGCCGAAGGATGCGTCGACGGTTCCGCCGTTCTATCTGCTCGACGGGACCGCCTCGGTGTCTCTTGAGGAACCGCGCACAACGGACTCGCTTCGGCCCGGCAGGATGGGCAAGTTCCTCGCCCGTTGGTACCCTGCCAGAGCGGCCTTTGCGCTTTTGATGCCTCGGCGCCCCCCTGAAATTGACCACCTCTGCTCGAACAGACTTGACCAGATCACAAGCTGATCATGCCGCGTGGCATGCCGACGGGCGGGACCTTCCTCATCCGTGCCGCAGGCGCGTGTATAGGTGAACCGTGCCGCAGGCGCGTGTATAGGTGAACCGTGCCGCAGGCGCGTGTATAGGTGAATAGGTTTAGGCACCGACGGTTTGCCCGCGCGGCCAGGCCGAGTGCTACAAGCCCATGCTCGTCGGAGAGGCAGCGCCGTCGGGGCCGGTTGGTCGAAAAGTTTTGGCGAGCAGGGCGGGTCGATTCTTCGCGAGTCCCGAAGCTTTTGGGGGGAAGCCGCTGCACTATTCCTGGACCATGATCAGCGGCTATGCTGGTCTGACCGGTTCTTTGATCATGACCCCGACCGCTAACTGACTACTGTTCGGCCCGGCCATCTTGGACCGGACGGTAAGCGATTCGGCGGGAGGCACCGCGAAGGATACGGTGACCATCAACTCTGCGGGTAAAGGCAAGTAACGCAAAGGCGCGAAGGAGCCGAATGGGCTTCTCCGCGCCTTGCTCACTGGCGGCTCTAGAATCCGCGGCTCGGTCGATAGCCGGGGCGGGCCCTTACCCTGTACTTCTTGCCCACATCGCCGACCACTTCAACGGCGATCTTGCGGAAGCCATCGTTCGGGTTGGTTTGCGGATAGTAGGTTACTGTATAGGAGTTTCCCAAATCCTCACGAATGGACTCAAAGGCCTCGACTTGCTTCTGCCAGGTTTTGGCGAAGTAGGCCTTGCCGCCGGTGCGGGTGGCGATGCGCTTGAAGACGCTGCTGGAAATTGCGTCTCGGCTCGCCTCGGCGGTGGAGATAACATAGATGGGGATGCCTTCGTCCTCGGCGACGGCGCGCACGTCGTCCGGAGCGACCATGCTGGCGTTGTCGGGCCCGTTCGAGAACACGATGACCACCTTCCGTCCGGGCACCTTCGCGGCGTCCCTGAGCGTCAGGAGCAGGCCGTTGTAGAGCGCCGCATCGTCGCCGGCGACCGCTTTGCGGAGGCCCAGGATGGCGTTGTTCCGGTCCTTGGTCAGGTCGGCGGCGCGGGTGAGATTGCGGGAGAAGGTATAGACGGCGACCGAGTCGGCCCGGTCGAGTCCACGGACGAAGTCAGCGATGGCGTCCGAAGCGTAGACGAAGCCTCGATACATATAGTTGGAGGTGTCGAACAGCACGAAGACGTTGGTGCCGACGAAGGCGTCGGACTTGACGTCCGGACCGGCCTTGTCGGCGTCGCCGCCGGGATTCAGTGGCTTCATTGAGCCGTCGTCCAGCACCTGCATGACGGGCTTATTGCCTTCGGCAAACGTGTTGAGCTTTTGGGCGATGCCGTCCTCGGTGATCTTGAAATCTTTCGGTTTCAAGCCGTTCACGTATCGACCTTTACTGTCTGTTACCGTATAGCCCAGCACGACCATGTCGACTTTCACGCGGAACGTGGGCCGACTCGAATCCTGGGCTAACAGGTACACCCCGGCTCCGCTGAAAAGCGCGAGACCCATTCCGATTGCCACAATGCTGCGAAGAGACTTCACAACATCCTCCTGAACTCAGATTTTAATTTAGACCTGCGGCGGTTGCCGGTTTGGTGTTTTTGTTAATCGCGTTGTTGCCCACGTTCCGAAGGCTCCGCAGCAGGGCGGGCCAATCCTCGAGGTGGGTTGCGAAAATCCGTTCGACGGTGTGACGGGTCCACTCGGGGATCCTGACGTTGAGTTGACCGGGGTTGAGATACAAAGCGTCGGCGATCGAAGCGTAATAGAGAGTGCTTGACTCCCAACTTTCTGCCATCACGCGGCTCGAATATCCCATCAACGTCGGGAAAGTACGAAGGAAGAGCAGTTCCGGCTGATAGCTGTTGGTCAGCGTGGGTTTAGGGGTGCCGAACAGCTTCGAGACGGCGGCATAGTTATTGGACTGGGGGGCGGCCTTGGCCAAACGGCGAATTTCGCCTGCCAAATCAGCGTCTCCAAGCCCTTCGACGCCGATGGTCCGCATCGCCAGCACAAAGGATTCGGTTGGCGTTACGTTTTCGAGCCCCTTTTGCAAATCGCCGTCGGCGAGCAAGCGGCCGACGAGCCGAGCCCGCGCCGGCGGAGCCTGTTGTTGGAGAATGTCGACTACCCGTTCCCGCAGGGTGGGGTTCAAAACACTTTCGGCCAACAGCGAGTCGGCGAAGCGGAGATGGAGGGCCGTGAAATGAAGCTGGTCGGGAGTGACCGCCCAGTAGCGGGGAATCTTGGCGCTTTGGATCAGCTGCGGTACTAGATCGCCCCAAATGAGCGCCTGTTCGCGGCTCGGGACAAGGAAGTTTTGTTCGGCTTCGGCGAGGGCGTAGGAGAGTCCTACTAGGGATCCGACGAGGCGCCCCCCGGCGCTGGCGGGCCAGCCGGTGCCGACGACCTCTGTGTGGCGCCAGGTTTGATTGGTGCCTTGCAGCCCAAGGAAGTCGTGGCTGCGGACAAAAATCGGGTTGGTGTAGAGAATCTGCGCACCCGGAGGCGCGAAATGGGCGTAATTCAAGCCGACCAAGGTGTCGCGGAGGAGGGGCGCAAGGGAGCCCTTGATATCAGCCAACTTTTCGGGGTTGCCCGCCGCTCTTTCGACGGCCGCCCGCAGATTCAGTTTCCGTTGGTTTTCGATGTGGCGTTCGGCCCAGTAGCCGAACAGCAGGGCGTTCTTTTCAACGCCTGATAATCCGGCGCGCGGGAGTTGGACATCGCCTAGTCGCTGGGCGACCCGGGCGATAATCGCCGCGTCCACCTTGCCGCCTTTGCCTATCGCATCCAGATGATCGGCCAGATCCAGAATCGCCTTCAGCGAAACAAGGCGTTGCGCCTCAAAAATCTTCATCTGCTCCTGCACCAGGGCGATGTGGGAGTCGCTTTCGATCTCCTCATCGAAGCCCGCGAGGAGGTCGAGCATGCGGTCCTGCGGCGACATGTCGGGACGCGATTTGGTGGCGGTGAGTAGTGCTTTGAGCCCTTCGGCTCCGGCGGCGAAGACGTCCTTGTTCGACTTTACTTTCGCAAACGGGCTGGTGATTTGCCCGAACACCTTGTCGGCGTCCATTTCGGCGATCGTACCCTGGCGAACGAAGATCTGCCAGAAGCTGACGAGGGCTTGCAACGTTCCGGCCGCGTCGGCGCGGACGCCTTGGTCGCGAATATTCGCCTCGGCCGTGAGCAAGTCGAGGTAGCCAAGAATGGTCGCATCGGTTAACCGAGGGGTTTCGTTCAGGACCGGGTACTGGGCGCCGAAGGAGCGGTATTCCCGGGCCAAACGATCGACCGTGGCGGGGAGCAAGGGCCTCTCCCGGCGGCGATTCATGTCGCTGAGCGCCATGTAGATGCGCAAGGGTTCGTTTTCGACGGCTTTGCGGCTCAGAGCAAACAGCGCTTCAACGACATCGTCAGATTCCTTCCAGCCGATGGCGGCTTTCGTCAACTTCCCGTCGTACTTGCCATGGGGATGTTTGATGAACAGGTTCTTCCAGATTTCGACGTTCCCGGGAACATGCGGTTTGCCATCTGGCTCGAGGCGAAGGCGCGTCGTCAACAGGAGGAGATCCGTATTGGCTCGGAAGACGGGCCGGGCCGGGCCGGGGCTGGTCAACCTACCTTTGACGGCTCCGTAATAGCGCCGTAAACGGTCCGGTTGCGTGAGAAAATCTTGGACGGGGCCGGAGATCCGGGAGATCGAGTCGAAGTAGCTGCATAGCCAACCGTCGTCTTTGGCGACGAGCCGTTCAAAGAACGCGGCCGGGTCTGACGGGGAGGCTCCGGCGAGTTCGGCCCAGATTGCTTCTGCTTTTGGCCCTCCAGGAACGACGGCTTTACCGTTGCGGATGTAGAACATGCCACCGAAGAAATCGAGAACGTGCGAGAAGGCTTTCAGCCGCATGACCGGCACGCCGACCTTCATTTTATCGGCGGTTTCCCGGTCGAGTTTCGAAACGCCGAGATACAAACGGCAGAGTTGAGGATCGCCCAGGAACGAATCGATAAACTCTCCCTGCGCCTTCTCTTTAGCTCCCAACCAGTACGCCGGCTCATAGAGAATTGGTACCTTTGTCGATGCGAAGGGATAGAAGAAAGGCCGATTGGACCGCAGCGCCGTTTCGAGCTCTGCTAAGGGAAACCCGGAGTCGATCGTCAAGAAAGCGCGCGAAGCGTTGACGGTCTCGAGGACGACCTCCGCTCCGCAAGCGCCGCGCATTCGATAGCCGAGGGCCTTCAAAAGGTCGCCGGTAATGGCAGACTCGCATTCGTCAATTTTGATGGCCTTAGCTTCGCCGGCCAACTTGGCCAGTTCGCGGGCCTGTCCGAGATAGCGAACGACGAGTTTCAGATACTCGGTCTGCTCGAGCCCTTCGGAAGAGTTTGCCGCCTGGTAGCCGTTGGTGACGACGTTGCGGGCGAGGGCGGGAAGAATCTCTTCTTCCGGTAGGTCGGGGGAAAGAGCAGCCATCCGGTTGAACGACTTTAAAGGTCCAGGGATTTCTACGGTCGACCAATCCTGGCCCGTGTTCCGGGGCTTCGGTTGCGGTATAGCGGTCGCCAGATCCTGGCCGCCCGCTTTCCGGTAGGCTTCCAAGTGCTGGGTGGCCGCCGCGGAGTCGCCGGCGAGGAGGTCGAGCATAGCGAGGCGTCGGGCCACCTGTTTACGTTCGCCGCCTGTCTTTTCGAGCAAGGCAAGCAGTTTGGCGTGGGCTTCTCGCGCGGCGGGGTCTCCGTGCCGGTCGAGGAATTCAGCATAGAAGGACAAGGCAACCGGGTCGTTGGGAGCATTGCGCACGGCGGCAGCCAGAAGATCCCTTGCCCCGGAGGATTTACCTTTTGATTCGAGCGCGCGAACTTGGGTGGTCAAGTCTTGAGCACTCAGGCCCCCGACCATTCCCGCGATAAACCATGTGAGCAGCAGCCGCATCGTTTTGCCGTCCCTCAAATTTAGTGTAGAACTCGAAGATAAAACCCGAAAAAAGAACCTGACTGACTTATTACGATATCACCAAACAATTTGATGATAGGTCGAAGTACCCACATTTCAGGCCGTGATCATCAGAGTTAACAAGATAGGAGATCGGTGCAAAAAAAAAGGGAGAGCAGGCTGGCGGCCTACTCTCCCGGTGCGGAGTGAATTGCAAACGGAGGACGATTTAGTGGACGAGTTGTTCGCCTGAACCGGAGACCGAAGTGGTCATCGGATCGGCAACGCGGAGACGGTCCGGAACGACAAGTGCTTGATAGCCTTGAGCGAGTTTGGTGCTGCCGAAGTCGCTGATAAAGGCGTAGCCGTGGGCGAACTGGAATTCACAGGTGGCCATCATGTAGCCCTGGAAATTCGGGCGTTGGCTGGAGACGGTGAACGTCCATTGTTCGCCAGCTTGGAGGACGGGGCTGATCAAGGGCGGGAACTGAGCCTGGGTTGTGGCATTGAACGGTGTCGGGAAGAAGGTGCCGGTACAACGGCCGGTTTGTGGCTGCGTACCCAAGGTGTCCCGAGAGCTATTGGAGACCGAAAGGCCAGTATCGAAGCCAGCCTGATTGGTCAGGAACTGGAATAGGAGGGTGGTGCGGCAGGCGTTGATGACGAAAGCAGGGGCGGGCGTCAGCATGCCGGAGTGGCGGGGGAGCAGATCCGTCGCCGAAGCCGCGGCTCCTCCGGTCTGCGGGCCAAAACCGCCCGCAATGGCGATGGTGCCGGCAGTGGGTTGGGGTGCGGCGGTGAAGGCGACGACAAGGCCGAAGCTGACTGATTCGACGGCGTTACTGTCGGTTTCGAGGATTTCCCAATTGACTTCGCCACTCGCGGGAACCAAGCGGATCCCACCGTCTGCAGTCGAATCGTTCGGCTGCGGAGTGAACGACAAGCCGGGAGTAGCGGTCAGACGCGCTTTGGTCGTGGGCGAGGCGTCCGCACCGAGTGTGGATCCGGTCAGCAATTCGCGGGTGGTCACGAACAACTTCACGTTAGCGGGGACGTTGGTGAAGACGGCCCGCAGCGTGGTGCCGCCATCTGCTACACCGACCCGGTTTAGCCCGTTGGTCGCCGGAAATGAGGCGTTGAAATAGCCGCTCTCGGTGTTGTAGGGAAATGCCGGATTGTCCTGCGAGAGGACGGCTAGCGGTTCCGCAAGGGTCGTACTGGCTAGCCGACGCTTGAACGCGGTCGGGAAGGAGGGTGCTTCTGAGAACTTCAACAGCAGGCTACGACCGCCTGGAGTGGAGTACGCCCCGGCGCTATTGTTCGCCAATTCAGAGTTGTTGCTCGTGCAAGCCACGTAGCTAACGGGGCTCGAAATCGCGGTGTCGGTTGGCGAGCGAAGTTCGAGACCCATGCCCGGGCGAACTGCCGCCACGGTTTGCTGGGGGTTGGCAAACGAGCCGACCGCCGCGCCAGCGACCGACAGGAAGACGATGGCACTGCCGTTACTCGGCAGGTTGTTCGTGTTGACGCGAACATTCTTAAACCGGAGAATGCGCTGGACGCCGGGGCCTGGCGGGTTGACGGGAATGTTGGACCAGGACAGCGAGTTGAACGACTCGTAGCGGCCTTGGAAAATGGTGTCGGTGTTGTTGCACACGGTGGTGACGCAAGGCATCTGCTGGAGCGCCGTTGGGTTATCGATGATCAGGACCGCTTCGGTGATGGGCGGGACCCCGGGGGCGACGATGCGGCTGGTGACGGCCGTATTGAAAAACATGCTGACGTTAACGGTGGGGAACGCGCCGGTCGTGACCGGGGTACCGCCTGTACAACTGACGAAGATATCGCCGACCAATTCGGCTACGCCGCCCTGCCGCACCGTGGCTGCGGCGGGAGGGGTGGCTGTACACGTCATGTTTTGCGCGAGGGCGGGGACCGAGAGGCCGAACGCGACGGTTCCGTAGAAAATTAGAGATTGGATAGTCATTGAAAACTCCTTTCTGGGTGAATCCGCAGACACACCCCCAGATCATTACTCTAACCGAAAACATTTTTGAATGGAATTGATTTATTTCTGGTAGGCGGGGCAAAAGGAAAACCGGGGCCGGTCGATTGCTCGACCGGCCCCGGAGGGCAGGGAGAATTACGTATGGATCACTGGGCGAATCGGAGGATTTCCGAGGCGATTCGCGCAAAGGCGTCGCCCAGATCGGCCGAACTGGGTGAGTAAATATAAAGGCCGTTAATTTTGGTGCTGTCGTAGATGGGGGAATCGAGGTCGTTGGCCATTCGCTGTAGAAGCGTACCGTCGACTCCGCCGTTGCTGCCCAAGCCGATCGTGTAAGTGACGACGCCGAGAGCGGTGTTGTAGCGGGCGGCGGCGGCCGCATTGTCGGCCAGATTCATGGCGATTCGGGCAATGTTGGCCGGGAGGTCAAGGCGGAGGAAGCCCGCGTAGGAGTGCCCCGTTGCGAAGGTAGACAGACCGGACTGATAGCCCGCCGTACTGTAGCCGTTGGCGTCGGTCCAGGGGACGTAGGCTAAGTCGTAGCGGGCTCGGCTGGAGTTGGTTGACATCTGGCAGCCGGAGCGTGAACTGGACGCAATCATGGGCTCACCGGTGAAGGAGGTGGCAACCGGGTCGATCAAGCCCGGGGTATCGGCTCCGCTTGAGGTCAGATTCCCACCAGCGATGACACCGGTTTTGGGGGCGAACGTGCCCCATGAAGGACTGGTGGAACTTCTGCCGTTGTCGTCTCTGCAAGTGCTTTTGGGGACAGAGCAGGTGACGTTCACTCCGCCGCAGGGTCCGCCGCTATAGTCGCGGCGCTCGTCGACGAGCTTTTTCACGGGAAAGGCGCCGGTAAAGGCGGTTGGAACGCCGTCGGTGAAAAAGACAATCATGTTTAAAGCCAGAGGCTGGTTAATCGTCGCCAGCAGTTGATACGCTTTGAGATAGGCTTGGGAGGTGTTCGTCCAGCCACCGCAGACGATTTGGTCGATCGCACCGGTCAGGGGCGTTGAAGCGTTCTTGAAGTCATTGGTGGGCGGGTATGCGTTGTAGACGTTGGTGCCGAAGCTGATCATTCCGAGCTTGTCGCGTCCATTGACGAACATGTTGACGAAGGTTTTGGAGGCCGAGATCATGTCGGCACAGGGTTGCCCGCTCATGGAACCTGACCGATCGAGCACCAGAATGAGGTTGACATCGCGTCGCGATGCCCGACCGGTGGAACTCGCCAAGGTGGCGCTCGTTCCGATATAGCGCATAAAATAAAGGGGGGCGGTCGTCGAGGCGGTGGCCGTAACGGTCAGCGTATTCAACGTCGCCTGAGTCACGGTGATGGTGGGGGTTGTATTGTAGGTCCCCATGTAGCCGGCGGGAAAGTTCGCGCCGAAGAAGGCGGTACCCCGCGAAGTTGCGGCGGCGGTCTGTTGGGCCAACGTCAGCCCGAGATTGAGGTTTCGCGCCGTTGCCAGCGCGGCCGCGTCGCAGGCACTGCTCAGTTTTGCACGAACGACATAAAGCAGACCCGCATCGATGGCCAACCCGACGATCGGAATCGTGAAGATGAGCATGAACGCCGTTAACATTACCGCGATTCCCTTTTCACGGGCGGCTCGCGGGGTTGAAATAGAAACTGGAGTAGGCATCAAGGCGTCTCCTTTTTTAGAAAATGCTGCGCTGATAGACATTGGTGTTGATCCGATAACCGGGCATGTCGAGTTCTGGGGTGATGAAATAGGCTTCGGCAACGAAGGCAAACTCTCCGTCCCCGAGGTCGGGGTTCATCACGGCGTCGAAAGCGTCGGCCCGCGCGGTGGAGTTCGACAGATAGTTGGCGGCGGTGATGTTGCCATCGGTCCCGATGATCCCGGTGGCAGGGGTGCCGAAGGCGCTCGTCGTCAGCGCGGCATTGCCAATCACAATCCGCTTGATGATCACGTGGCGATTAAAGTTCGGGCATGAAGCCGTATTCGCATAGGTCGGAACACACTGTCCGGCACCCGCCCGCATGATCTGCGTCAGAATCACTGTCCCGCTGCCTCCGTTGTCGGTCATGCCCAACCCGCGGGCGATCCGGACGATCAGCGCCCGGTTCTGTGTGGTGGAAAAATCAACGTAGCGCATAAACATGGATCCAGAGTCACGGGCCACCACCGCCGCTTGGATTGACTTGGTCAGGCTCATGCCGACTGAAAAAACCCCAAACATGATGGGGAGCAGGAAGACTATCACGAGAGAAAATTCGATAATCGAGTTACCGCCTTGGTGGGTCTTGCGAGATCGGTAATTCGAATTGGTCATGAATTCTCAACGGCAGGGCGGCGTCGTTGTGCCTTGTGGTAGGCTCTCGTTGCGGTCGGCCGCGGTTACGGTAATACTCAGCGGGGTGTTGCTCCGCGCAATGGGAGCCATCCAGCTATAGCTGTAGCCTTCGACCGACACTTCCACGATGTTGCCCGCGGCATTGCTGCCGGCCCCGGTAACGACCGTGGTTAGGTCGTTCGGGGCATGATACCGAACAAAAATAATCGCGTCATTGGCCGACGTCAGAAACCCCGACGAAGCGGTCTTGACGACCTGTTTGATCGACGCGTCCTGGCACAGACCCGACATCGTCTGATAGGTGACCGCGTAACGAACCCCTTCGCGTACCGCCTGCTGCAGGGTCGCCCTCATGAAAATCGCCATCGAGAAGTCAGAGATCGCGAAGATAATCGCGAACAGGGGCACAAACACCAAGCCAAACTCCAGCATGGCGTTGCCAGATTCCCTACTCCGCCGAGGTTTTTCGATGCATCCTGTCATTGGTTTGCAGACACTATGTGTCTACAGTCAACGATAGGGTACGCCGACCCCGATACAAATGAAGCAGTAAACCTAGGAGCGCTGAAAAAATGCCTTAGGTCTTCGGCCTTTCCATCGCAAGAGTACCGCGCCTCGCCCGCACCAAATACGCCGCTCCAGCCAAGGCAAACCCCAGGCTCATCCACTGCGTCAGTGATAGGCCGCCCTGCAGCCCTTGCTCGTGATGTCGCACAAACTCAACGAAAAAGCGCACCGTCGAATAGACCGTCAAGTACATCCCAATGACGGTCCCGGCCCCAGGGGGACGCTTCGCCATCCGATAGAGTACCCAGAACAGGACGAACTCAGCTGCCGACTCGTAGAGTTGGGAAGGATGTAAGGGGATTCCTAAGGGCGTCCCGCTGATTTTCGCTGCGTCCGGGTTCGTATAGCGCACCGCCCAAGGACGCTCGCAATAAGCCCCGTAGCAGCAGCCCGCGGCGAAACATCCGATTCTGCCCACCGCATGCCCCAGCGCGAGGCCCGGAGCAAACAGGTCCGCGATCGGCAAAAATTTCATCTTTTCGCGCCGCACGTACCACCAGGCCACCAGGATCGCCGTAACCAGCCCCCCTTGGAAAACGCCCGCCGCTTGCAGCGTCGCCAAGGAAAAAATCTCTTCCGGGCGCTGGGCGTAGTAGCCCCAGTCGAAGGCGAACATTGCCAACTTCGCCCCGAACATGCCGGCAAACACGACATACAGCACCAGGTTTGTGATCTTTTCAGGGTCCAGTTTATGCAGGCGCGCCAACCGCGTCGTCACCATCAACCCCAACAGAACGCCGCTGGCGACGAACAGACCATACGCGGGCAGGAAGAAATCGCCGACCGAAAACAGCTTAGGCAGCATGTTTCTCTCCTCGTTCCCGCCATATGTCGAGGAGCAGTAATCCGGCCCCGATGCAAATCGCGCTATCGGCCACATTGAATACCGGCCAGCTATACTCGCCCGCGTAGACGAGCAGGAAATCGGTCACATATCCACGGAGAACCCGGTCCCACATATTCCCCAGCGCGCCGCTCAAAACCAGCGCCAAGGCCGTGCGGACACAATTGGACTGCCGGTCGCTCGGGCGGAACGACAGCCCTAGCATGACCGCCACGACCAGCGTGATGACGCCCGAGAACCCGATCAGCACCACGCCGCGGACCTGCTCGGAGGCGTCGTGCAACAGGCTGAACGCCGCTCCCCGATTTTGCGCGTGGACGATGCTAAAAAAGCCGGGGATAACAGCATAGGTATCCCAGAAGCTCACGCGCGCCTCAATCAGCCGCTTGGTTCCCCAATCGAGGGCGAAGATCAGCGGCACCAAGGCAAGGATGGCAACTCGGATTCTGGACATCATGTTAAGCCGCAAACATCTCCCGGACCGCCGCCGCGCACGGGGCGCATACGGTCGGCAGGTCGGCATCGGAGCCGATGCTCGGCATGAACTTCCAACAGCGTTCGCACTTGGTTCCTTCGGCTTTCCCGACTTCGACCGCGATCGGTCCCGGCCCGCCTTGCTCCAACTCCACCTGCGAGACGATAAACAGTCCGGGGAGTTCGTCCCGATGGGCTGCGAGTAAGGCGTAGGTCGCCTCCTCGGCCGAAATTTTCACCTTCGCTTCGAGCGGCGCTCCGATCAGATTCGTCTGCCGCGCGGTTTCGAGCGGCTTGGTCACCTCTCCGCGGAGCGCCATCAGCTTGTCCCAATCGGCCAGCGCGGTTCGCTGCGCCGTCGGGATGCCCACGGTCAGCTCCGCCGGAGCTGGTAACAGCGCCAAATGGACGCTGTCGGTTTTCCCCAGACTCTTCCAAATCTCCTCGCAGGTAAAGCTGAGGATCGGAGCCAGCAAGCGAATCAACGAATCGGTCAACCGGTACAGCGCGGTTTGCGCACTGCGCCGGGCGCGTGATTTGGTCGCCGTCGTATACAGACGGTCCTTCAAAACGTCAAAATAGACCGCACTCAAGTCGGTCGAGCAGAACGCGTAGCAGGCCTGATAGATCCGATGAAAGGCGTATTCGTCGTACCAAACCCGGCACTTAGCGACCAACTCTTCAGCGCGGACGAGAATCCATTGATCGATCGGCTCCATCTCTTCAGCCGCCACCGCGTCGGTTTGCGGATCGAACCCATGCAGGTTCCCCAGTGCGTAACGAAACGTGTTCCGGAACTTCCGATACGCTTCGGTGAGCCGCTGGAGGATTTCGTCGCCGAGCCGCACGTCTTCCCAAAATTCAACCGAACTCACCCAAAGCCGCAGGATGTCCGCGCCTGCTTGCTTAATGATTTTTTCGGGCTCGATCACGTTCCCAAGCGACTTCGACATCGCCCGGCCCTTTTCATCGAGCGCCCAACCGTTGGTCAGACAGCCTCGATACGGCGCATCCCCCTTTGTCCCGATGCCGACGAGCAGAGAGGAATGGAACCAGCCGCGATACTGGTCGCCGCCTTCCAGGTACAAATCGGCGGGCCACGGTAAGTCGTAGCGTTCGTTCAACACGGCCAAGTGGCTGGAGCCGCTATCGAACCAAACGTCCAGGATGTCTTTTTCCTTCGAAAAGTCGCTGGCTCCGCAACCGCTGCACGAGTAGCCTTCCGGCAGCAGTTCGGCCGGCGTTTTCTCATACCAGATATCGGCCGAATGCGCTTTGAATTGAGCGACGACGCCGTCGAGCACCGTTCGGTCCCTTACCAGTTCCGCGCAAGCGGTGCAGGTGAACGAAACGATCGGCACGCCCCAGGTCCGCTGCCGGGAAATGCACCAATCGGGCCGGACGGCGATCATGTTCGAGATCCGCTCTTCGCCCCAAGTGGGCATCCATTGCACGCGCTTGATGGCTTCGAGCGCCTCCTGGCGGAGGTTGTTCTTCTCCATGCCGATGAACCATTGTTCGGTGGCGCGGAAAATGGTGGGCTTGTGGCAACGCCAGCAGTGCGGGTAGGAGTGTTCGATCGTTCGCCGACCGGCAAGCGCATCCACCGCCGTCAACAGTTCCATCACCCTCGCATTGGCTTCCCACACCGTCAGCCCCACGAGTTCTTCCGGCAGATGTCCAGGCTCGTCTTCGGCGTGATACAGTCGCCCCGCGGCGTCCACCGGGCAGTAGACGGCCAACCCGTTCTGCAGGCCGACGATGTAGTCGTCCATGCCGTGCCCGGGGGCGGTATGCACGATTCCTGTGCCCTGTTCGAGCGTCACGTGCTCGCCCATCACGGCTTTGCTCGCTCGCTGGGCAAACGGGTGGACGAACATCGCCCCTTCCAAACGCGAGCCGGGGAATCGGGCGACGACTGCATGGCTTTCCCAGCCCAAGTCCTTCGCGACCTGGGCGAGCAGGCCATCGGCGACGATCATCAGGCCTTGCGGCGATTCGACCGCGACGTACTCGAGCCGAGGATGGAAACACAGGCCGAGGTTGGCCGGGATCGTCCACGGGGTGGTTGTCCAGATCAGGCCAAAAACGTCCCGTCCGGCCACCGTCGGGTCAACGGCTTCGGCCGCCGAAGTCAGCTTGAACTTTACCCAGATCGACGGGCTCTTGTGGTTCTCGTACTCAGTTTCGGCTTCAGCCAGCGCGGTGCGGCAACTGATGCACCAGTTCACGGGTTTAAGGCCGCGATAGACATAGCCTTTGGCGTAAAAATCGACAAACGCGCCCGCGATCGCGGCCTGATACTCCGGGGCCATTGTCAGGTAGGGGTCATCCCAGCGGCCGAAAACGCCGAGGCGTTGAAAGCTGCCGCTTTGCAAGTTGACGTACTTCTGCGCGTAGGCCCGGCAGGCGCGGCGGATTTCAGCCGTCGACATCTGCGCCTTCCTGCTGCCGAGTTCGCTATCGACTTTGATCTCAATGGGCAGGCCGTGACAGTCCCAGCCCGGGACGTAGGGCGAATCGAAGCCCGCCATGGTTTTCGACTTTACGATGAAGTCCTTCAGCAGCTTATTGAAGGCGTGGCCGAGGTGGATGTTGCCATTGGCGTAGGGTGGACCGTCGTGGAGAATGAATTGCGGCCGGCCTTTGCGGCTCTCGCGAATTCGCTCGTAGAGCTTAGTTTCGGCCCATTCCCCGAGCAGCTTAGGCTCCAGGTTGGGCAGATTTGCCTTCATCGAAAACGCTGTCTGGGGCAGGTTTACGGTCTTTTTGAGGTCGAGCGAACTCCAATCCATGGTAATCCCCTATTATCGAACAGAAGCGCTCTCCCGTGGCCGCTGTTCTACCATCAATTCTATGCGGGCTCTTCTGTTTCTTTGGGCGCTTTCGGCCCCGGCTCAAGTTCTAACCCTTACCGTGCTCGGCTTCAACGCCGAGGGCAAGCAGATCTGCGCCGAACTCGGCCGGCTCGCCAATGAACCCGGGGTTGTCGAAACCGCCCGCCCCTGTTTCGTCCGCGCGGAACGGATCACGGCTCGAACCCACCAGGGCACGGAACTCCAATTCCAAGCGGTGCGCGGAGAAGACGTCGCCCGTGGACGCCTCCTCCTCGGTTTCCACCTGCCCACCACCGGCACCGAAATGCTCTTCTCCGCCAAGCCGATCCAAGTTCAAACCCGCAAGCCTGAGACGCTCGCGGCGTGGCGCGCCGGCGTCGACCCCATCGCCGAAGGCTTCGTCCGGGCCGCCCTGCCGCTTTACGAACGTGGCAATCCGACGGCCGCCATCGCCCAACTCAAACAAGCCGTCGCCCGGATACCTAATTTCGCCGAAGCCTGGTACCTGCTCGGCCTCAGCTACGATCGCGTCGGCAACGCGAACGAAAAAATCAAGGCGCTCGAAAAGACTTGCCAACTCGACCCGGCCCATGTCACGGCGGCCCGGCACCTGGTCGTGAGCTACCTGCTCGAAAAGCGCCAACTCGAAGCGCAGGCGCTGGTCCTCGACATGCAGAAGACCAGCCCGTTTGTCGCCTCGCAACTCCAAAACACGATCAACGTTTTCAAGCTGGAGTCGGAGATCTCCGGCCTAGCGCCACCAGGCCCGCCTCTAAAGTCTCCGCAATAGACTCGACGTCATAGACGCACCCGCCCCACGGTCCGCCGCTGACTTCCTGCAGCAGACCCCACAGCTTGGTATCGTTCGGCAGCAGCGGATCGGGCTGGATCCCCGGGTGGGGCCTCCGTCCGGCCAGCAGCAAGGTGCCGGCTTCCCTCGTCCCGTCCTCTCCTAAAAGATGCACGGTGCCTTCGAGCGAATTGCGGTCGATGATGATCTCGATCGTGTCGCCATCCTGTACCCGGCCAATCGGTCCGCCGGCGAGCGCTTCCGGGGACACATGGCCGATGCAGGCGCCGGTGGAGACTCCGCTGAACCGCGCATCCGTCAGCAATGCAACGTGTTTGCCGAAGGGCAAAAACTTCAGCGCGCTCGTCACCTGATAGGTCTCCTCCATCCCGGAACCCTTCGGCCCGCGCGACATTAGCACCATCACGTCACCGCTTTGAATCTTGCCTTCTTTAATCGCGGCGATGGCGGCTGGCTCGCTCGTAAAGACGCGGGCCGGGCCGCGCTTGCGGTAGACGTTATCAGCATCCACCACGGTCGGATCAATCGACGTGCTCTTGATCACGCTGCCTTCGGGCGAAAGGTTGCCGGTAGGGAAGCACACCGTTGAGCCGATGCCCCGGGAACGCGCCGTCTCAGCGGAAAAAATCACGTTGTTCGCCTCCACCCCGTCGCGATCGCGCAACACCTTGTGCAACTCGGCCCGGCGCTCACTCTGCTCCCACCAGTCCAAAACCTCATCAAGTGTGCAGCCCGCCACGGTCTTTGCCTTGAGCTGCAGTAGTCCCATTTTTCGGAGATGGAGCATCACTTCCGGCACTCCGCCGGCCAGGAAAACCTGCACCGTCGGGTGGTTCCGCGGCCCGTTCGGCAGCGCGTCCACGAGCCGCGGCACCTGCCTGTTCACTCGCGACCAATCGTCCACATTCGGCCGCCGTAGCTTGGCTTGATGTGCCACCGCCGGAATGTGCAGAATCAGGTTCGTTGACCCGCCGAACGCCGCGTGCGCCACCATTGCGTTTTCAAACGCCGCATCCGTCAGAATGTCGGCCATCGTCCAACCCAGCTTGCCCATCTCCAACACCGCCCGGCCGCTGCGCCGCGCCATGTCGAGCCAGATCGGGTGCCCCGACGGCGAAAGCGCCGCGTGCGGCAACGTCATGCCCAATGCTTCGCCGACCACTTGCGAGGTCGCCGCCGTTCCCAAAAACTGGCAGCCGCCGCCCGGCGAAGCGCACGCCCGGCAGCCCATATCGGCGGCCTCTTCGAGCGTGATTTGGCCATGCGAAAACCGTGCGCCAATCGACTGCACCTTGCCCGCGTCCTCGCCATCCTCCGCCAGCAAAGACACCCCGCCCGGCACGAGCACGCACGGCATATCGTGCTGCGCCGCCAGGGCCATCATCATCGCCGGCAGGCCTTTATCGCACGTTGCCACGCCGATCACGCCACGCCGCGTCGGCAGGCTCCGAATCAGCCGCCGGAAGATCAGCGCCGCGTCGTTCCGGTAGGGCAGGGAATCGAACATGCCCGGGGTGCCCTGGCTGCGCCCGTCGCAAGGGTCGGTGCAGGCCCCGGCAAACGGCACGGCGCCGTGCTTGGCCAACTCTTCGGCCGCGGCCTCTACCATCAACCCGACTTCCCAATGGCCGGTGTGGTAACCCAGCGCCACGGGCGTGCCGTCCGGCCGCCGAATGCCGCCGTGCGTCGAGAGCAGCAGAATCTCCTTACCGCCAAGCTTGGCTGGGTTCCAACCCATACCCGCGTTCAGCGTCCAGCCGAACAGATCGCCCGACGGACGGGTCAATAGCATTTCAGGGGTGATGGGCAACTGGCCCTTCGGACCAGGAACCTTCGTGCGGACATCGAAGAGCGAAGAATCGCCGGAATCAAAAATTGTCGACATTGGCTAAGCTGTTAGTCTATCGCGAGGAGTGATAAAATCGGGCTGATGCTTGCAACTCGCCGATACTTCATGGGCGCCGCTACCGCCGCCGCCGCCACCCGCGTCTGGGGCGCGAACGATCGTCTGCAAGTTGGGTTCATCGGCTACGGCCTCATCGGCGCGCAGCACGTTTTTGACTTCAAGAATCAGCGCGATGTCGACATGGCCGCCATGGCCGAGGCCTACCAGCCGCGCTTAGAAGAAGGGCTCCAGGCCATGGGCGGCAAGCCTCGGGCGTACTCCGATTTCCGTCGGCTGCTCGACGATAAAGAGTTGCAAGCGATCGTCGTTTCGACGCCCGACCATTGGCACGCCCTAATGACCATCATGGCTTGCGCTGCGGGAAAAGACGTCTACGTCGAAAAACCCATGACGCTCTTCCATGCCGAGGGGCAGTGGATGATCAAGGCCGCCCGCAAGTACAATCGCGTCGTCCAAGTGGGCACTCAGCAGCGCTCCGGTCGCCACTACGCCAAGGGCCGCGATCTGCTCCGCGATGGCGCGATCGGTAAGATTCACCACGTTCGCATGCAGGCTTCGCGTAACGTCATGCCCGGCTTTGGCACCCCGCCGGCCGGCGCGGCACCGTCTAACTTCGACTACGAAATGTGGTGCGGCCCCGCGCCGATGCGACCCTACTCCCCCCATCGCGGCATCTACCACTTCCGCTGGTTCTGGGACTTCTCCGGCGGCCAGATGACCAACCTCGGTGCGCATTCCCTTGACATCATGTACTGGGCCCTCGGTCTCAAAGGGCCGCAGTCCGTCGTCAGCGTAGGCGGTCGGTTTGCCCTCCAGGACGATGGGGAAACGCCCGACACCCAGGACGCGCTCTACGCTTTTCCCGGTATGACCGCCGCTTGGCATCATCGCGAAGCCTCCCGCGGCACCCCACGACCCGGCTCGCTCGAATTCTTCGGCACCAAGGGCTCCATGGTGATCGACCGAGGAGGCTTTGAGATTGTGCCCGATTTGAAGGTCGACCCAGCTAACGCCATCCCTCGATTCAAGGGAACGCCCGGCGGCGGACCCGTTCGCAGTCAAGTGAAGCCCGAACCGTGGACCCCTGCCATGAAGGTGCCCGGCTCGTCGGAGGAGCAGTTCGACCTGCACGTCCGCAACTTCCTCGATTGTGTGAAGACCCGTCAACGGCCCGTCGCCGATGTCGCCGAAGGCCACGCCGTCGCCACCGCCTGTCATCTCGCCAACATCTCTCTCCGCATCGGCCGCAAACTCACCTGGGATGCGGACAAAGAAACCATCGTCGGTGATGCCGAGGCCGCTAGGATGTTGACCCGGCCGTATCGCAAGCCCTGGGATCAGGTCCTCGGGAGTTTCAAGCTCTAAGGCGCCGCCTCGGCCAGACGCTCAATCGCGTCGCGAGTGGTCAGCAGTTGCTCAATCCGGCCGTCGGCACCCACCAGCACCGCCCGCGGTCGCGCCCCTTGTCGCAGCCAAGGGAAGATCGACCGGATGTCGGATTGCATCACGCGACCCGAAATGAACTCCATCGGTTTGTCCAGAAGGTCCGCCAGAATTGAATAGCGCTTTTCATCACTCAGCGCCAGCACGGTGTACCGCTCGGCTAACCGGTTCGCCAACTCGGCGTCGCCCAGGGTGTAGAAATAGACGACCACCGGCTTGCCGCGGAAAATCTCCAGCGTCTGCTTCTTCTCCTTGTCAGTTGTCTCAAAAGGCAACATCGGCATCGCATCGCCTACGCTAAACGTGGCGAACGTACTAATCGGCACCCCAGGTTTCTTTTTCGAAAAGGTGATGCCCATCCAGATCGCCCCACCGTAGAAAATGATGGCGGCCAGGAGCCCAAGAACAGCCCATTTCTTCCACTCAGCCAAGGAGTTTCTCTAGTTTCGAACCCGGAATAATCATGGTCTCGTTCCGCTCCGGCCCAACCGAGACACAGCCAACTTCCACCCCGGTCTGCTCGGCTAGAAAGTCCAGGTAACGCCGCGCCGCCGCCGGCAAATCTTCCAGTCTGGTCGCCCGGCTCGTCGGCATACGCCAACCCGGCAGCGTCTCGTAAACCGGCTCGATCCGTTCCACCATGTCGTTGGTCGCCGGCATGCCTTCAATCACTTTGCCGTCTACCTTGTATGCCACACAAACCGGAATCTCGTCGAGTTCGTCCAGCACGTCCAGCTTCGTGATCACCAAACTGTCAAACCCGTTCACGGCGGCGGTGTACTGCAACAACGGTCCATCGAACCAGCCGCAGCGCCGGGGCCGACCCGTCACCGCGCCAAACTCTTTACCCGCTTGGCGGATCTGTTCGCCGACGGCGGTATGGTCCTCGGTTGGAAACGGCCCGCCACCGACGCGAGTAATGTAAGCCTTCGAAATTCCGATCACGCCGTTGATGCGCGTCGGCGGCACGCCCGCTCCCGTGCAGGCCCCACCAGCGGCGGCGCTTGACGAAGTGACAAACGGATAGGTGCCGTGGTCGATGTCGAGCATCGTCCCCTGCGCGCCTTCAAACAGCACCCGCTTCCCGCCCCTCATCGCTTTCGCCAGCAACAGCGAGGTGTCGCAGACCATCGGACGAATCCGCTCGGCGAACCCCTCGTATTCGTCGCGGAGGGCGTCCACATCCAAATCCCACGGAATGCCAAACGCCTCGGCGATCGTTTTCTTATCGTCGGCCAGCACGCCGAACAGGCTGCGGAAAATCTCCCGATCGCAGAGATCGGCGATGCGGATGCCCCGCCGACCGATCTTATCCTCGTAGCACGGACCAATCCCGCGGGACGTCGTGCCGATCGCCGTCCGATCCTTCCGCCCTTCGCTCATCTTTTCGACGATGCGGTGGAACGGGAAAATCACGTGCGCCCGATCAGAAATCTTCAATTGCTCGACGACGGGCAACCCGGCCTTCTCGAGCGTGCCAATCTCGGTCAACAGCGCCCCCGGGTCGATGACGACGCCGTTGGCGATGACCGCCTGTACGCCCGGCCGCAAAATCCCGCTCGGGATTAGCTTCAAGACGTACTTCTGGGCACCAATATACACGGTGTGGCCGGCGTTGTGCCCGCCTTGATAGCGCGTGACGATGTCGAACTTCTCCGAAAAGAGGTCGACCATCTTCCCCTTCCCTTCGTCGCCCCACTGTGCCCCTAAAACAATAATGTTACTCATTTGAAGACCAAAACCTCTATTCTATCGCATTATGCTAACCTCGAAAGAATGCAGCTTTGCGATATTTATCTGGGACTGGGCCAATCCTCGTTCCAAGATCTGTTAAAAAACATCAGCCTCGGAAAGCTGCGGACCTACCAGCTCTTCGAACGAATCAAGCTCCGCCTTCGCGTTGTGAAGCTCAACAGCGACTCGCTCTTCAAAAGCGCTCCCCGGCAATGGGCCCGTTTAGCGGACGAACGCGACGAAGATTTGGCCATGGATCTGTCCCAAGCCATACTCGTTTCCCACGTTGATACTTTGATCGTCCCCGTGCTCAACTTCCTCGGCGTGCCCCACACAGAAGGCTTCTTTGAGAAGGATGCTGACATTGCCGAACATCTCACCGGAGAATGGCAGCAAAGGGTTTGGAGCGAGTTCGAAGTCAAACTCCCGGCGAGCGTCTTGATCTTCTACCTCAACCATCTCGCAATGGAAATGACGAAAGGGGCCGAGTTCTTCTTGCCAGCAGGAGTGGCCGTCGGCCAGGATTTCAAATAGTATGACCCCCGCGCAGGAACTCCACGCTGCGATCAAATCCGGCGACGAGGGCCGCGTCGGAGAGCTTTTGACCGCCGACCCCCTACTGGTTCACGGCGGGGGCTCGGCCGGAATGCCGCCGTTGCTGCTCGCCGCTTACAGCGGCCGCCGTGAAATTGCCGCTCTTCTGCTAGCCCGCGGTGCCGAACTCGACCAGTTCGCCGCCGCCGCCCTCGGCCACTCGGAAACTCTTCGTGAACTCCTCAGCGGCGAAAGTAAACCGCTGGATCTGCACAGCTCCGATGGCTGGACCTCCCTCCACTTGGCGAGCTTTTTCGGCCAATTCGGTTGCGTCGCCGTTCTGCTCGATCTCGGTGCCAGCGTCAAAATGCGCAGCGCCAACACCATGGGCAACACTCCGCTACATGCCGCCGCAGCCGGTGGCCATTGTGAGGTGTGCGCTTTGCTCCTCTCCCATAAGGCCGAAGTGAACGCCGAGCAAGCCAGTCAATATACGGCCCTCCACTCCGCCGCCGCTAATGGCAGTGAAGAGTTGGTCCGCTTGCTGCTCGCTCACGAAGCCAACCCCAAAGCGAAATCTGACAAGGGGGAAAGTCCGCTCGATATGGCCCGTGCCCGCAACCACTCCGCTGTGGTCGCCTTGCTGGAACGTCTTACGAAATGATCGAAACTCTGCTCTCTGATTTGGCCGCCGCCACCCAGGCGCGCATTGCCGCCGTGACCACCGCCGATGAACTCGAAACGATCCGCGTCGAAGTGCTCGGCCGCAAAGGCAAGCTCGCCGAAGTCTCGAAGGACATGGGCAAGCTGTCGCCGGAGCAGCGCGGCGTCGTGGGCAAACTCCTCAACGCGTCCAAGCAGTCTCTCGAAGAGACGCTCACCACCCGCCAAAACGCTTTCGCCACCGCCGCTCTCGCCGCTCGACTCGAGCGCGAGTGGATCGATCTTACAGTCCCCGCCCCCGGCCCCGGTCTCGGCAGCCTTCATCCTCTCACCCAGATCCAGGCCGAAATTGAAGACCTCTTCGTCTCCCTCGGTTTCACTGTTCTCGACGGCCCCGAAGTCGAAACCGAGTTCAATAATTTCGACGCATTGAACATCCCGCCGGATCACCCGGCCCGCGACATGCAGGATACCTTCTGGCTCTCAAACGGCCACCTGCTGCGGACCCACACTTCGCCCGTCCAAGTGCGCGGCATGAAGAAGCTGGGCCCTCCGTTGCGCATGATCGCCCCGGGGCGCGTCTTCCGCAACGAAGAGGTGGACGCCAGCCACGAACATACCTTCTATCAACTCGAAGGCATGATGGTCGATAAAGACGTCTCCGTCGCCCACCTCATTTATTTCATGAAGACGCTACTCTCGGCCATCTTCAAACGCGACGTCACCGTCCGGCTCCGCCCCGGCTATTTCCCTTTCGTCGAACCCGGCTTCGAGCTCGATATCCAATGCCTCATTTGCAACGGCACCGGCTGCCCGGTCTGCAAACACTCGGGTTGGGTAGAGCTACTGCCCTGCGGTCTCGTCCATCCGAACGTCCTCCGTCTCGGCGGCATCGACCCCGAAGAGTACAGCGGTTTTGCCTTCGGCCTCGGCCTCACCCGCCTTGTTATGATGCGTTACGCCATCGATGACATTCGCCAACTCCAAGGCGGCGATCTCCGCTTCCTCACGCAGTTTTAAGGACCCGATGAAGTTCTCCTCCTCCTGGCTCGCTGAGCACATTGACGGCCTCAATCTGGCCCCTGCCGAACTCGGCAGCCTCATCACCATCAAAACCGCCGAGTGCGAAGGCGTCGAAGCCCACGGCGCTCACTTCGATCACGTCGTAGTCGCGCGCGTGCTGACCTCCGAGCCGATCCCCGGCACCCATCTCGCCGTCACCTCGGTCGACACTGGCCGCTACGGCATCAAGCAGGTCGTCTGCGGAGCCCCCAACTGCCGCGCGAATCTTTTGACCGCCTATGTTCCCCCGGGCCAACTCGGCGTCACCAACGCGAAGCTCCGCGGAGTCGACAGCGCGGGCATGCTCGCTTCCGCCAAGGAACTCGGCATCAGCGCCGAGGACGAAGGTATCATCGAATTTGCCGTCGGCAACCCCGGCGATTCGGTCCCCGGTTGCTCCTCCGACACGATCATTGAGATCGACAACAAATCGCTCACCCATCGCCCCGACCTCTGGGGCCACCACGGCATGGCACGCGAGGTCTCCGCCATCACCGGTCGCCCCCTTCGCTCCCTTGCCACCCACCTCCCCTCCGGCCCCGCTCCCATTGCCGTCACCATCACTGATCCCAAGCTCTGCCCCCGCTTCTCCGCCCTCCGTTTTGAAAACGTCACCGTCCAGCCTTCCCCGCTTTGGCTCCAGCAGCGCCTCGAATCTGTCGGACTGAATCCCATCAACAACATCGTCGACGTCACCAATTTCGTCATGGCCGATCTGGCCCAACCCATGCACGCCTACGACGCCGCGAAGCTCAACGGCGGCATCACCGTCCGGACCGCCGCCGACGGCGAACCCTGCCCCGCCCTCAACGGAACGACGTATTCCCTCGACCCCTCCGTCCTCGTCATCGCCGATGAAAGCGGCCCCGTTGGCATCGCCGGCATCATCGGCGGCGGCCCCTCCGCCATCAGCGCTTCCACCACCACCATCCTTCTCGAAGCCGCCAACTTTCACGCGGCTTCGATCCGCAAAACGTCCACGAAGTTGAAGCTCCGCACGGACGCCTCGATGCGCTTTGAGAAGTCGCAGGACCCCGCCAACACCGTCCGCGCGCTCGGCCGAGCCATCGCGTTGCTCGAACAGGTCTCTCCCGGCATCCGAGTCGTCGGCGGCGTCGCCGACGTCTTCTACCCGACGGCTCTTCCCGCCTCCATCGAGTTCTCACTTGCTTGGATGCGGCGCAAGCTCGGCAAGGCCGATCTGACCGCCGCTGAAGTCACCGCCATTCTCACTTCGCTCGTCTTCGGCGTCACCGAAGCCGATGGCGAGTTCACGGTCACCGTTCCGAGTTGGCGCGCCACCAAAGACGTGTCCATCAAGGACGATCTCGTCGAAGAGGTCGGCCGCATGATCGGCTACAGCAACCTCACGCCGCTGCCGCCGCTCGTTCCAAACACCGTCCCCCCGCTCCCTCCCGAACGCGCCTACCTCCGTGGCCTCCGTCAACTTCTCACGGCCCAAGGCTACACCGAGGTCTACAACTATTCGTTCGTCAACGAAGCGCAAGCCGTCGAACTCGGCCTGCCGATCGCCGACCATGTCCGCGTCGTCAACCCCATCGCCCAGGGCCAGGAGCTTCTCCGAACCAGTCTCCTTCCGCACATCAAGCGCAACATCAACGACAACGCCCGCGAGTTCGAATCCTTCCGTTTGTTCGAAATCGGCAAGGAAATACACGATCGTGGCCGCGATCTCCCTGAGGAGATTCCCCACCTGGCCGCCGTCACTTTTTCCAAGCACGGCGACGGCACCGCCAGCCTCTTCGAACTCAAGCGCCTCGCCGGAACCATCGCCGTCGGCTGCACCCTGGAACCCGCCACCGCCCATTCCTACGAGCACCCGTTCCGCTCCGCGGTCGTGATTCTACGAAACGAACCCATCGGTCGTCTCTTCGAGTTCCATCCTTCGGCGGTTGAAACCGGCCGCGCGGCCGTCCTCTATCTCGACCTCGTCAAACTCCAGGCCCTCCGCCCGGAGACCGGCAAGTACAGTCCGCTCCGCCGCTTCCCGACGAGTGCCTTTGACCTGACCGTCGTCGCCGATCCCCGCGAACTCGCCGGTCGTGTCCTCGGCCTTATCGAACCGCTCGCCGGTCCCCAGGCGCTGAAAGTGCAATATCTCTATGACTACACGAGCGAAAAAGGACGCAGCATGACGTACCGCATCACAGTCGGAGCCGCCGACCGGACGCTGACGAGCGACGAAGTCACCACCACCCGCTCCGCCATCATCAAAGGCCTCGAAGCCTCGGGCTTAACGGTTCAGTCTTAGAGAAAATCGCCCACTCGAACGTATCGCTCCGGCACCGCCAACGTCGCCAATTGTTCCTCTTCGCCGAAGGCGACCACGGACTGATATCGACCGTCGACGGGTTCGCGGTGGACAATCAAACGCCGACCGGCAAGATCCAGCACCCAGTATTCGACGATCCCCGACTGTGCGTACAACCGGGCTTTTGTCGTCAAATCAAACACGAGCGAAGAGCCGGAGACTTCCGCGACGAGCCGTAGCTCTTCTGGACGGGGGTGGGTCGAGAAATCAAGTGCCCGGATCAGTACGCTGATGTCCGGCTCCGGTTCGTTCGTCAGGCGGTCCTCGGCGCGAAGATCTATCGGGGACTCTTGCACCACCGGCGCGTCTCCGAAACAGCCTCGCAACCAACGTGCCAGCATGGCTAGGGCCCGAACAGGAGGATGGTTCTTTCCCATCTTGAGTATCAACTCGCCCTCGATCAGCTCGTATCGCTCCGCCTCGACGAGCCCAGCCTTCTCCAACACCACGCAATCCTCCCGCGTCTTCAGTTTATGCGGTAGCATCGGCCCGTCCATCACGGCTTCGAGCAAAGTCGGCATTCCCCACTTATGCCTCCAAAAATCTTGTACTGGTTGGACTATAAGCCGGTTTCTGTACTCTGCTTGCGCAGGCGGCAGTCATTCGTCTCGACCTGTTATTACTAACAGGCTCTAGCTGCCTACCCGGGGATTGTAACGGGACGGGCCGCCCCTCTCCCCCTATTTGGCATTGCTCCGCGTGGGGTTTGCCCTGCCACTGACGTTACCGCCAGCGCGGTGCGCTCTTACCGCACCTTTTCACCCTTACCCAGCCAAATGACCAGGCGGTATATTCTCTGTTGCACTAATCCGTAAAGTCGCCTTAACGCGACCCCCCCGGCCGTTAGCCGGCACGACGCCCAATGGAGACCGGACTTTCCTCTAGAACCCTCCGCAAGCGAAGCGCTCCAGCGACTGCCCGTCCAACCAGTACATAAAGTATGATGACACACTAAAACGAATGCGGAAGCTTTTGTTCTTTCTCCCCCTCCTCCTCAACGCCCAGGATCCCATCGCCGAAGACCGTGGCGCCGCCGGCCTCCACCGCGCCCAACTCTCGGCCAAAACCTCCATCCGAGCCATGCACATCGCCGCCCACCCGGACGATGAAGACGGCCCCGCCATCACCCTGCTCGCCCGCAAGCACGGCGTCGATATGTCCATGCTCATCCTCAACCGCGGCGAGTCCGGCGCCAATCTTGTCACGAGCGACTTCTTCGATGCTCTCGGCGCCCTCCGCACCGTCGAAGTCCTCAAGTCCGCCGAATACTACGGTGCCCGCGTCTTCTTCACCCGCTTCATCGACTACGGCTACTCCAAAAACGTCGGCGAAACCTTCCGCCAATGGAACCGCGAAGAGGTCCTCGCCGACATGGTCCGCATCATCCGCTCCGAAAAGCCGCATATCCTGATTTCCCGTTGGTCCGGCACCCCGCAGGACGGTCACGGCAACCACGAAGCCTCCGGCATCCTCGCCCAGGAAGCCTTCGCCGCCTCCGCCGATCCCAAACGGTTCCCCGACGCCGGCCCACCCTGGCAGCCGCTCAAGCTCTACGTCGGCACCCGCAACCCCTTCGACGGCTACACCATCAAACTTTCCACCGGCGAGTTCGACCCCGTCCTCGGACGCACCTACGCCCAAATCGCCCGCGAAGGCCTTCGCTTCCAGCGCTCCCAGGCCACCGGCGGCGCCGTCAGCCGCCTCGGCCCCCAGTTCAGCTACTACCGTCTCACCCAGTCCAAAGTCGGCCTCGTCGACAAGGAAGAAAGCCTCCTCGAACGCATTCCCGACGGGCCCAACCCCCGGCCCTTCCCCGCGCCCGGCCCCCTCGTCGAAGCCCGCGTCGACCCCAGCAACCCGCTCGCCGGCCCCTTCGCCGCCTTCCGCCCCGCCGAAACGTTTTCGGTCGCCGTCCCCGGCCAAACCTTCAAAGCCACCGTTAAACTGCACGGCGCCGAAGCCACCAAAATCGAGCTTGTCGCTTCCCCCGCTTACCAAATCACCGAAAACGAACCCGGCCGTTTCACGATCAAGGTCCCCGACTCACCCGCCTACACCGCCGCCTACTGGACCCGCGACTCCATCCGCGAACCCAAATACAAGCTCTCGAACAACTTCGCCCAGCCCCTGCCTGATCCGCCCATCCGCGTTCGCGTCCACCACGCGAAAGGCGTCATCGAAACCACTCTCAAAACCTCGACCGTCGACGCAACCCAACTCGAACATCTCAACGACCTCGCCGTCGGCCCGCCCATCACTCTCCAATTCCCCACCGAAGCCGGCATCCTGCCCCTTACGAAACGAACCCACCAAGTCCAAGTCACCGTCGGTTCCAACGTCAATGGCCCCGCCATCGGCACCGTCCGCCTCGCTCTTCCCGCCGGCTGGCGCGCCGACCCGGCCGAGGTCCCCTTCGCCTTCGAGCGCGAACGCGAAAAAACCAAGCTCAGTTTCACGTTGATCCCCCCCGCCTCGCTCGCCGCCGGAGAGATCGCCGTCCGCGCCATCGCCCGCTACAACGGCCGCGATTTCGACCAAAGCTTCCAACCCGTCACCTACCCCGGCCTCAGAACCATCTACCTGTCGAAGTCCGCCGTCCACCGCGTTCGCGCGATCGACGTCGAAGTCCGCAGCGGCCTCCGCATCGGCTACCTGATGGGCTCCGGCGACGATGTCCCCGAAGCGCTCCAACAGTTGGGCGTCTCCTACGACCTCATCTCTCCCACGGCCGACTTCAGCAAATACACGACGATCCTCCTCGGCATCCGCGCCTACGCCGCCCGCCCCGACCTCCCCGCCAACAACGCCCGACTCCTCGAATTCGCCCGCAACGGCGGCACGGTCATCGTTCAGTACAACACCCCCGAGTTCGACAAGAACTTCGGCCCTTTCCCCTACACAATGGGCCGCAACCCCGAAGAGGTGAGCGAAGAAGACAGCCCCGTGAAGATCCTCGTTCCCAATGCGCCCGTCTTCGCCGCCCCCAATGCCATCACCTTGAAAGACCTCGACGGCTGGGTCGAGCAACGCGGCAGCAAGTTTTTCACCACATGGGCTCCCGAGTATCGGCCTCTAATTGAAACTAACGACACCGGCCAAAAGCCCCAGCAGGGCATCTGGCTCGAGGCCACCGTCGGCAAGGGGAAGTGGATCTACTGCGCCCTGGCTTGGTACCGCCAACTGCCGTACGCCGTCCCCGGCGCCACTCGGCTCTTCGCCAATCTCATCAGCCAATGAAACACGTTTTCATTCCGGGGCTCGTCGCAGCCAGTCTATGCACAGTCAGCGCGATCGTCATCGTCGTTCAGGACCAAACCGCGCCGCTCTTTTTCGCCCAAGGCCTTCGCTCTGGCGCCGTCGTCGTGCCCGCGCTCGTAATGGGCCTCAAATTTAGCGTTTACGATAAAGCCAGTATGGCCTGCGCGATTCTCTTTTGCTCCGTCCTGATCTACTTCCTCGGATGGTTCCTTGCGAAAGTAGTCCAGTTTCTCTGTACCTCGTCCAAAGCGATAGGTCGCTCATTTGACACGCTACGGACGACCGCGTTAGCGTAGGAAATCCTTCTCCGTCGAAGAGCCCGTTAAGAACCCCTATGATGACGACCGGCCGCGTGATTGAGCAACGGAGATTCCCCGCCCCTTTTTCCAATTACGAACTCGGCGACCCGTTCGACGAAATGTTCCTCGCCTCCGGTGCCCCGCGCGAACACTACCAGGAAATCTACGATTTCCTGCTCCATTTACCTGCCGAAGAACTCCGCCTCCATAAGCAAGCCGCTGACCAGTCATTCCTTCATCAAGGCATCACCTTCACCGTCTACGGTCGCGACGAAGGCACCGAGCGCATCATCCCCCACGACCTCCTGCCCCGCATCATCACCGCTCAGGAATGGGCCAAGGTCGAAGCCGGTCTCGAACAACGCATCCACGCGCTGAACCTCTTCCTCCGCGACATCTATCACGAAGGCAAAATCCTCTCCGACGGCGTCGTCCCCCGCGACATCATTTATAGCTGCAAACATTTCCGTCGCGAAATGCGCGGCGTCCACGTGCCCAAAGGCAACTATCTCACCGTCGTCGGCACAGACCTCATCCGCCTCCCCAACGGCGAGTTCGTCGTCCTCGAGGACAACCTCCGCGTGCCCTCCGGCGTCAGTTACATGATGACCTCCCGCCAGGTGCTGAAGCGGATCTTCCCCCGCCTCTACCAAGCCTGCGGCGTCCGACCCATCGACCACTACGGCCAAGCGCTTCTCGCCACGCTCCGCAACCTCAGCCCCGACGGCCGTCCCGAACCCACCGTCGTCCTGCTCAGCCCCGGTGTCTATAACAGCGCCTACTTCGAACACTCCTTCCTCGCCCGCCAAATGGGCATCCAACTCGTCGAAGGCCGCGACCTCGCCGTCCATGACAGCATCGTCTACATGCGCACCACCTCCGGCCTGCGCCGCGTCGACGTCATCTACCGCCGCATTGACGACGACTTCATCGATCCCCTCTCCTTCCGTAAGGATTCCATCCTCGGAGTCCCCGGCCTCTTCAACGCCTACCGCACCGGCAACGTCACCCTCGCCAACGCCATCGGCACCGGCGTCGCCGACGATAAAGCCCTCTACGCCTACGTTCCCCAAATCATCAAGTACTACCTCCAGCAGGATTCGATCCTCCAAAACGTTGAGACCTTTCTCGCTACCGACCCCACCCAGTGCCACCATATTGTCAACAACCTCGACAAGCTTGTCGTCAAAGCGGTTGGCGAGTCCGGCGGCTACGGTATGTTGATCGGCCCGCACTCCACCAAAGAGCAGCAGGAAGAGTTCCGCCTTCGCATTCTCGAAGACCCTCGCAACTACATCGCTCAACCCACCATCAGCCTCTCCACCGCCCCCTGCTTCGTCGACGGCGGCAACCTCGAACCTCGTCACATCGACCTTCGCCCCTATATTCTCTACCAAGGCGAAAAGTCGGTCATCGTCCCCGGTGGCCTCACTCGCGTCGCTCTGCGCAAAGGCTCGCTCGTCGTCAACTCTTCACAAGGCGGCGGTAGCAAAGATACCTGGGTGCTCAACTAATGGACATGCTTTCGCGTGTTGGCGACGCCTTGTATTGGATGTCGCGCTATCTCGAACGGGCCGAGCACACCGCCCGCGTTCTCGAAATTCATCTCGGACTCCAACTCGAATCGTTCTCCGCCTCCAGCCAGCAGCATTGGGAACGAATGATCACCTCCCTCGGCCTCGAACCGCCGGAAGGCATCAACGACATCGATCTCATTCAATGGGTCTGCTTCGATCCCTCGAACCGTCTTTCGATCGTCTCGTGCATCTCCTTCGCTCGCGACAACGCCCGCCAGGTTCGCGAACACACGAGTTCGGAGATGTGGGAGCAGATCAATAAACTTTTTCATGATGTGCGCTCGAACGCGGTCCAAGAGGATTGGGAAACTGAACCCACTGACTTCCTTCGCAGCGTCCGCGACGGCGCTCATCTGTTCCAAGGCATCACCGACTCGACGATGAATCACGGCCAAGGCTGGCAGTTCATCCAACTCGGTCGCTACATCGAACGCGCCACCTCCAGCGCCGTTCTCCTCGACGTCCACTTCGAACATTTCCATCCCACCGGTGCCACCACCATCAACTTCGAAGAGCATTCCGAGTGGATCGGCTTGCTCAAATCGCTGACCGCCTTTGAGGCCTACTGCAAGGTCTACACCGCCGACCTCAAGCCCGAGCGCATCGCCGGGTTCCTCCTGCTCAGTGAGGAGTTCCCCCATTCCATCCGCTTTGCCGTCGACCAGATCGATATCGTCATGAAGGCGCTCCCACGATCAAAACGTGACGGGGGTAACCAACCCGCCCGACTTGCCGGGAAGCTCCGCGCCACCCTCTGCTATACCGAGATGGATGAAGTCTCTGCCACCGGTATGCATGACTTCCTCGTAAGCATCGAGAGCCAGTGCTCTCAGATTCATAACGCAGTTCACCAGGTCTACATCGAATACCCGGTCGACGCCGCCCTGGAGGCTTAACATGTTCTACTCCATTCGACACGTCACCCGGTTCCACTACAGCTCACCCGTCAGCGAGAGCGTGATGGAAGTGCGCATGCGTCCCCGCAGCGAGTTCCTCCAGCAGTGCCTGAAGTTTGAACTCCACGTCACGCCCCGCGCGCGTGTCCAGTTCTACCGCGATTACCTCGGTAACACGGTTCATCATTTCGACGTCCCCGGCCACCATAACCGCCTCGCCCTCATCGCCGAAGCGGTCGTCGAAGTCGAAGAACCCGCCGAACTCCCGGCGTCCCTGCCCCTTTCCGCCTGGGCCGCCATCGATGAAATGGGAGCCTCGGGCGAACTCTACGAGTTCCAAACCCCCAGTCACTTCACCGAACCCTCCGCCGAGCTCGAAAAGTTCATCGCCGAACTCGGAGTGGATCGCAGCCAGGATCCCCTCACTCTCCTCCGCGCCCTGAATCAAAAAATCTGCGCGGCCTTCGAGTACGTCCCCAAATCCACCCGCGTCGATTCCCCGATCGCCCTCGCCCTCGCCAATCGCAAAGGCGTCTGCCAGGACTTCACCCACATCATGATCGCCATCGCTCGCGGTCTCAAGATCCCCTGCCGTTACGTCAGCGGCTATGTCTTCCCCCGCGAAAAGCACGCCGACCGCTCCACCCCCAGCGCTACCCATTCCTGGGTCGAAGCCTGGCTCCCCGGGCTCGGTCCGAACCACTCCGGCCTCTGGGTCGGCTTCGATCCGACGAGCAATACCCTCTGCGGCAACCGCCACATTCGCGCCGCCATCGGGCGCGACTACGTCGACGTCCCCCCCACCAAAGGCGTCTACAAGGGCCGGGCTACCAGCGAACTTACCGTCGCCGTCCGCGTCCTCCCCACCGACGCCCCCGCCGACGATAAAGAGGAACTCATCCTGCTTCCGGGCAGCAACAGCGGCAGCTCTCCGGTCGCCGATCAGCACTGGGAACAGATGCAACAGCAGCAACAGCAGTAACGAACGTCTGATTCCGGGAACATTTTCCGAAAAGCGGCGTTATACTCAGCTCAGGTCTAAATCCTAATGGGTATCAACGACTTCCTCAAAAGCTCCGGCGTGTCCGGCTTCATCAAGAAACAGTTTATTGACGTACTGCAGTACGTCGAGAACGAAGACGGCGTCCTCTCCTACCGGTTTCCCATGGCGGACATGGAAATCCAGAACGGAGCCTCGCTGACCGTTCGTGAATCGCAAATGGCCGCCTTCGTCAACGAAGGCCGTATGGCCGACATCTTCTCCGCCGGAACCTACAAAGTTTCGACGCAGAACGTGCCGCTGCTGACTAACCTCATGAATTGGGACAAGATGTTCGAAAGTCCCTTCAAGAGCGACGTTTACTTCTTCAGTACCCGTCAGCAGCTCAACCAAAAATGGGGCACCCCCAATCCCATCACCATCCGGGATAAAGAATTCGGCGCCGTCCGTGTCCGCGGCAATGGCGTCTACGCCTGGCATCTGGCCGACCCCCGCACTTTCCATCTCAAGGTCAGCGGTACCCGCGAAGTCTATCGCGCCGCCGAACTCGAAGGCCAACTCCGCGATATCGTCATCAGCCGTATGGCCGATGCCTTCGCTCAAAGCGGTATCCCGTTCCTCGACATGATCGCCAATCAGGTCGAACTCGGTGCCCAGATCTTCGCCGCTCTCCAGCCGTCGTTCAACGACCTCGGCCTCCAACTCGATACCTTCGTCGTGCGCGAACTCAGCCTCCCCGAAGAGCTCCAGAAGCGCCTCGACGAGCGCATCTCGATGAACATGATTGGCGACATGGGCCGCTATACCCAGTTCCAGGTCGCGCAGTCGATCCCCATCGCCGCCGCCAACGAAGGGGGCATCGCTGGTATCGGCGCCGGCCTCAGCGCTGGCTACGGCATGGCCCAAGCGATGACCGGCGCCATGCAACAGGCCTATCAGCAGCCCCAGCAACAGCAGGCCCCGCCCCCCGCTGCCGCCCCGGTCGCCGCCCCCGCCTCCCCGCAAGGCGAAACGAAGTTCTGTTTCAATTGCGGCTGCAAAATCCCTCGCGCCGCGAAATTCTGCGGCGAGTGTGGATCCCCTCAACCTGCGGTATAGTCTCAGGCTATGACCGTTTCCGGATGCGAATGGGTCATTGAGGCGCTCGGCTGCGAAGCCGAGCGCCTCAAGGATCTCAATACTCTCCGCGCTCTCTTCGCTGACCTCATCGCCGAACTGTCCCTGCACCCGGTCGCCGAAGCGCAATGGCATCAGTTCCCCGGTCCCGGCGGAATCACGGGCCTGTGCCTGCTCGCCGAATCCCACCTCGCTTGCCATACCTTCCCTGAATTCGGTAGCCTATGCCTCAACGTGTTTTGTTGTAAGGCCCGCCCAGAATGGGATTTTGTGTCGTATCTTGAAAGAACGTTCTTAGCCCAGGAAGTACGAGTGCGCCAATTGGAGAGGCACTACGGCAACTGATGAGTACACGCAACGACATCTGTTCCAACTGCGGAGCGGAAATCCGATTCCGCTGGTCTGGTGCTGTCCAGACGACTTGCGAATACTGCAAGTCCATCCTCGTGCGCAACGACATCAACCTCGCCCTGGTCGGCAAGGCTGCCGACCTCCCCATCGACATCTCGCCCATCCAGATCGGCACCGAAGGCATCTTCAATGACAAGCCCTTCCAAGTCATCGGCCGCATCGTTTATCGCTACGATCTCGGCACCTGGAACGAATGGCATCTGTATTTTTCGGATGGCTCAAACGGTTGGCTCTCCGACGCGCAAAGCGAATACGCCGTCTCTTTCGCCAACAGCTTTACCGACGCTCCCCCCGCCGAGGCCGATCTCCACCGCGGTCTGACCATGGCGCAGCACAGCGTGCCGCTCTATCTCACCGTCATCACCGATGCGATGTACGAGACTACCGAAGGCGAACTCCCCTTCACCTCCTACGACAAGGAAATGTGCCGCTTCGCTGACTTCCGGACCAACGACGGACGCTTCGGGACGGTCGACTACTCCGAGACGCCTCCCCTCCTGTTCCTAGGGCAGTTCGTTGCCTTCGATAGCTTGAAACTCAAGAACTTGAAAGAGTTCGAAGGGTGGCCCAACGCATGAATCCCGCCGCTCCCCGTAAAGGTTTCGTCTCCAAGCCCAAGGCCCTAAACTGCCCTAACTGCGGTTCGGCCATCGAACTCCGCGCCCTCGGTGCCGCCGCCGGCGTCATTTGTAGCTACTGCAGCAGCACGATCGATGCCACCAATCCGCAACTCCAGATTATCGGCACCTGGAAAGCCGCCATGACCATCGAGCCTGCAATTCCCCTCGGCTCTCGCGGCAAACTCAAAGGCGTCCTATGGGAGGCCATCGGCTTCCAACAGCGCGGCATTGAAGTCGAAGGCACCAACTACTTCTGGCGCGAATACGTCCTCTGGAATCCCTACCAAGGCTTCCGCTATCTCAGCGAATACGATAACCACTGGAACTTCGTCACCCCACTCCAAGTCCTCCCCGCTCCTTCGATGAGTGGCTTGGTGTACGCCAACGAAAGCTATCGCTCTTTCCAAACCGCCCGCGCCTACACATGGTTCGTCATCGGTGAGTTCCCCTGGATGGTCCAGGTCGGCGAAGCCGTCGATACCGCCGACTACGTCAAACCGCCCAAAATGCTCTCGTCGGAGACCACCGAGAACGAGGTCGCCTGGAGCCAGGGCGAGTACATCCCGGGAACCGAAATCTGGCAGGCCTTCCAGCTCAAAACGCCCTGCCCGCCGCCCATCGGCGTCTATTCCAATCAACCATCCCCCTACGTCGGCCGCGTCCGCAGTTCGTGGCTCTTCTACGGCGCCATGTGTGCACTCCTCCTCTGCCTGATGGTCTTGTTCGCTACCCTCGCTCCTAACAAAATGGTTCTCGATAAAAACTACGTCGTCAACCCCGCTACGACTGTAGAAAAGAGCTTCGTCTCCGATCTGTTCACTCTCGACGGCAGGAACGACAACGTCGAAGTCCGCATCACCGCCGACATCTCCAACCAATGGGTCTACTTCAGCATGGCCCTCATCAACGAGGAGACCGGCCAAGCCTACGACTTTGGCCGTGAAGTCAGCTTCTACTCCGGCAGCGATTCCGACGGCAGTTGGACCGAAGGCGGGAAGACCGACGACGTCCTGCTGCCCAACATTCCTGGCGGAAAATACTACCTCCGCATCGAGCCGGAAACCGATCCCGCCCGGGCCGGCGGCCTCAAGCCCCGCATCCCCTTTCGCGTGCGCATCGTCCGGGGGCGCCCGTTCTACTTCCGCTACTTCCTCGGCATGTTTCTCTTGCTGATCCCGCCCATCTGGACCAGTATTCGCGCCGGCAGTTTTGAAAGCAAACGCTGGTCTGAAAGCGATCCCAGCGGCGCTAGTTCTTCTAATGCAAGCAGTGAGGACGACGAATGAGCAAGTTTTATATGGCCTACAGTATGCTGGTCGCCGGCGGACTCGCCGTCTCCAGCCTCACCGGTTGGTCCCCATTCAAGCCGTATGAAAAAGTGGACGGTGTCCCCAAATCCGTTCGCAACAATCCAGGAGCCTACCGCTCCCACTACGCTGGTCATGCCCGATACTTCGGGGGGAAATAATAAACTATGGAATTCCGCTTCGATCATTTTCTTAACGCCGTCATCTATGCCGCCCTCGGCATCGTGATCTACATCGTCGCCTTCATCGTTGTCGATAAGGCCACGCCCGGCGAACTCGGCACCGAAATCTTTCAGAAACACAATATGGCCGCGGCGGTCTTCGTCGGCTTCCTGATGCTCGGAATCAGCATCATCATTGCTGCTTCCGTTCATTAATCCGAGCCCTCGTGGCAATCGTTCTCTTCATCTCGGTCTTCCTCATCGCGGCCTGCGGCCTGATCTATGAGTTGATTGCCGGAGCCCTCGCCAGCTACTTGCTCGGCGATAGCATCCTGCAGTTCTCTACCGTCATCGGCAGCTACCTGTTCGCGATGGGCATCGGCAGTTGGCTGTCGCGGTATATTCACCGAGGCCTCGTCGCCCGGTTCATCACGATTGAACTCATGGTCGGCCTCGTCGGCGGCTTCTCCTCGTCGATTCTGTTTCTCTCCTTCGCCTACACCGAAGGCTTCCGCTTCCTGCTCTACGGCCTCGTCATGGTCATCGGCACCCTGGTCGGCCTCGAAATTCCCCTCCTCATGCGGATCCTCAAGGAGCGCTTCCAGTTCACTGACCTCGTCGCCAACGTCCTCACGTTTGACTATCTCGGCGCGCTCGGCGCCTCGCTTCTGTTCCCCCTCGTTCTCGTCCCCAAACTCGGTATGGTCCGCAGCGCCCTCCTCTTCGGGCTCGTCAACGCCGGCGTCGCCGTCTGGTCGATCTATCTGTTCCGCGCCCAACTCGGCACCGCCCCCATGCTCCGCGTCGCGGGCGGCGTCGTCGTCGTGGCCCTTGGTATCGGTATGGGCTTCGCCGATCACATCACCGAAGCCGCCGACAACAGTATCTACGCCGACGACGTCGTCTTCTCCCGCAACACCCGCTATCAACGAATCGTGCTAACCAAGTGGAAGGACGACCTCCGCCTCTTCCTCAGCTCCCACCTCCAGTTCTCCTCCCGCGACGAGTACCGCTACCACGAAGCCCTCGTCCACCCCGGCCTCGCCTCCATCGACGCGCCCCGACGGGTCCTCGTCCTCGGCGGCGGCGACGGCCTCGCGGTCCGTGAAATTCTTAAGTACCCCGGCATCGAAAGTGTGACCCTCGTCGACCTCGACCCGGAGATGACCGACCTCTTCACCAAGCATCCTCTTTTGAAGAAGCTCAATAGCGAGTCTTTCTCCAATCCCCGTGTGAAGGTGATTAACGCCGATGCCTTCGTCTGGCTCGACCAGAACCAGGAGGTCTACGATTTCGTCGTCATCGACTTCCCCGACCCGACCAACTACTCGCTCGGCAAACTGTATACGACTGCCTTCTACCGTCTCCTGTCGAGGCACGTCGCCCGCGGCGGACGAGTCGTCGTTCAGTCCACCAGCCCCCTCTTCGCCCGGCAAAGCTTCTGGTCCATTGCCAATACCCTCAAACAGGCTGGCTTCCATACCTGGCCCTATCACGTGTATGTTCCCAGCTTCGGTGAATGGGGCTACATCCTCGCCGGCGCCGGCAACTACCAGCTCCCGACCCGTCTGCCCGCCGGCCTCCGGTTTCTTGATCTGAAGACGCTGCCGCAGCTTTTCGTCTTTCCCCAGGACATGGCCGAGGTCCCGGCCGACGCCAATCGTCTCAACGATCAAGCGCTCGTTCGATACTACGAAAAGGAGTGGCGGGAGATTGTCCACTAGTTCTCTTCGCCAATCCGAAGGCCCTGCCCTTTCCCCTGCACGTCGCAGCCTAAGGAAGCGACGCGATGACCTTTCCGCTCCGCGGATCCTCGGCCCTCGACCCACCCGACTCCTCCAAGCCCTCACTCCGCCGATCGTCCTTAGCCCGCCGTTTGAATCGCAAAGCCACTCACCGGCCAACCGCCAGCAAGTCGCCATCCTGCCGTCCGGTTCCGCCGAGAGTGTCGGCTCCCTCGGTAGACCAACTGGCCTCGCCCTTCCGCTCTGGAGCCACTATGTCCACTAGGCGCCAGATCGTTACCCAACTCATCGGCGCCCCGGCCCTCATCGGCCTCGCACGCAAGACGGACCGCCCCATCGCCGGTGGCTTCGTCTTCGAATCGCAAGAGCGTGGTCATCGCCTACGCGATAAATCTGCCTACCTCCCACCCACCACCTCTCGTCGATCACCCGTCGTCATCGTCGGCGGAGGCATGGCCGGCCTTTGCGCCGCCTGGTGGCTAGACAAAAAAGGTTTCCACGATTTCGTGCTCCTGGAAATGGAGCCCGAGATTGGGGGCAACTCCCGCTGTGGCCAAAACGAAGTCAGCGATTATCCCTGGGGGGCCCACTACATCCCCGTCCCCAACGCCGAATCTGCTCTGGTTAGGGAAATCCTCACCGAATTCGGGGCCTGGCAGGACGGCCAATGGAACGAACGCTTCCTCTGTCACTCTCCTCAGGAAAGGCTCTTCATTCATGGCCGTTGGCAGGAGGGGCTGGAACCAGAAATCGGCGCCACCCAGGCCGACCACGCCGACTACCGTCGCTTCATCGAACGCATTGCCAACTTCCGCGCCACCGGAGCCTTTACCATCCCGTTTGCCTTAGGGGAAGGGAAGGGAGGTGCCCTCGTCGCCGAACTCGATACGATTACCTTTGCCGCCTGGCTCGACCGCGAAGGCTTCCGTTCCAACTATCTGCGCTGGTTCTGTGACTACTCCACCCGCGACGACTATGGCGCCGGCATCTCTGAGATATCCGCCCTCGCCGGGATTCATTACTTCGCCGCCAGAGAGCACGAAGAAAAGGGGCCACTCACTTGGCCCGAGGGCAACGGCTGGCTCCTGCGCAAGCTCACCGCTAAACTAACCAACTATCTCCGGCCCAACGAAACCGTCCGGAGAATCTCCCGGCAAGGATCTGGCTGGCTCGTCCTCGCAGAGAAATCGGCATGGCAGGCTGAAACCGTTATCTTCTCCGCCCCGACCTATCTCGCTCCCTATATTGTCGAGGACTTCGCTCCTCTCCCGGGCCTATCCTATTCCCCATGGCTTGTTTCTAATCTGACGCTCGACAAGCCCCCAGACAACCCTGGCGATATAGCGTGGGACAACGTCGTCTACGGTTCTCCCACGCTCGGGTACATCTCCGCCACTCACCAGAGCCTCCGCACCCGCATCGAAAAAACCGTTTGGACACACTACTGGGCGCTCACTGGAGCCGACCCCGGTCGCGTCCGCCGCGAGCTACTCTCAACAGACTGGCCTACATGGAAGGACCGTGTCGTTCACGACCTCTCCCGCCCCCATCCCCGCATTCGCGAATGTATCGAACGGATTGATGTCTTTCGCAACGGACACGCCATGAGTCGTCCCGTCGTCGGGCTCCGCCAATCGAAGGACCTTCGCCGGCTCCGTCAAGGACTCCCCGGACTCTACTTCGCCCACTCCGACCTCAGCGGCTTTTCCATCTTTGAAGAAGCTCAATATTGGGGAGTAAAAGCAGCCGAAAGAACGCTCGAACGCGCCGGAGTCGGCTCTTCCAAAAAACGTCGATAGGGAAAATCCCAAAAAATGATCTAACGGGTTGCGCTTCATTCACCATATTGTTATCCTACTTAAGTCAGCCGAATGAGAGTCAATCGGTCCGGCGAACGGCCCAGAGCGGGAAATGAAAGTTTATCATGGTCAGTCGAACCATCAAACTGAATTCTGGGATTCACGTTAGGGTGCAGTCGGAGTGTCTAGGCTGAATACCCCTTGCGTAAAAACAAAAAACCTGCTAGCCTGACCTAGTTAGAAAAACCAATGGGTAGAGAAATCACCCGGAGGGATCCAGAAAAAACGCGGCAGGCGCGGACAGATTCTGGGGAATTATAGGTAAGCGATTGAGTATAGTCTCTCGCAAATACCTCTAGCGGTATAAAATTTTCCGAGTTTTGGTAACCGGGAGCTGGAGTCGGCGTGAAAGCGTGGATCTGGTTTTAGGGAGCCGAAAAGCCTTTCGAGGCCGGCGATGAGCAGCTCTTTTTGAGTCTTTAAGGCTTGGGATCGGTTGTGGAGTTGCTCAGATCTTTGA
>Ga0114966_10000070_pt1 | contig 87443 bp, 71 predicted proteins | sample M_130207_XF_Meta_FD_87029 | JGI IMG/M metagenome (GOLD analysis project Ga0114966, IMG submission 87029) | Freshwater microbial communities from Lake Montjoie, Canada to study carbon cycling - M_130207_XF_MetaG | ecosystem: Environmental > Aquatic > Freshwater > Lake | place: Lake Montjoie...
ACTTTTCGTCTGCAAATGATACCGCTTATTTTTTATCTGGAAAATCTGGGTTTTCAACTACTGCACCTTTAACTAATTTTACAAATAACAGCAAACAATTTTTGAAACAAACTCCTCCAACTGGACTTATTGTTACGCCTGGAGATAGACAAGCTACAGTTTCTTGGACAGCTCCTGCACCAGCTGCGAATACTCCTTCTACAGGATCTTCATTAAAATATACAGTCACTTATTATCCTACAAACGATATTTCGCTAACAAAAGAAACTCCTTATATAACTGATGTATCATATACTATAACAAATTTACAGATAGGCATAACAAATTATACATTTAAAGTAACCGCATATAATGATGTTGGGCCTTCTGATACAGTATCTACTACGGCTACTACTTCAGCGGCTACGAACAACCCTGGCATAGTAACAATAACCGGAACAGTCACTCAGACGCAAACTCTTACTGCGTCTCTATATGATTTTGATACTCCTATATCAGGTATCAGTTATCAATGGCAATCGTCTGATTCGGCTGGCGGATCATATTCCGCAATTGCTGGAGCAACCAATGCTACATACCAATTAACGCAGGAAAATGTACGCAAATATGTAAAATGTAAAATAGATTACACTGATTATTTTGGAGCAACCACCGCAACAAGTGGTCCAACAACGGCCGTGGCAGATATTGATGACCCAGGTTCTCTAACAACTATTACAACTGTAAATGGAAGGTTTGAAGTGGGTCAAACCCTCAGTTCAACTTTTATTGATATTGATACACCTATAACAGATATTAGTTATCAATGGGTAAAAATAAATAGCAGCGACGTTTCTTCAAATATTGTTGGCGCTACAAATTCTACGTTAGTATTAACAACTGACTCAGTTGGTTACAATATATACCTTCAAGTACAATATACAGATCCGTTTGGAAGAAAAACAGTAATCAGTAATACAACTGTGGAAATAACCCCTTTAGGTAATTTTATAATTAATAATATTATATACACAACGAGAGCTGGTATTGCTGCCATTACAAAATTTTCAAGAGCGCCTGCAAATTGGATTTTACAAATTCCTTCCAGTGTAAATTATAATGGTACTAATTATAATGTTACTTATATAGATGATAATGCGTTCATTAACTGTACTAATTTGAATAATCTTAGTATAGGAACGAATGTTACCACTATTGGCAATAGCGCGTTTCAAGGCTGTAGTAATATATCTACAGTGACCATTTCAAATAGTGTTACAACCATCGGCCCTCTTGCGTTTAAAAGTTGTACTGGTTTAAGAACTGTTAATTTAGGATATGGATTAACAACACTTAGTCCCACATCATTTCAATCGTGCGCCTTAACAACAGTGAATTATTGGCCAAGTTTAGATACATTAGGTTTTAAAACTATTAGTTATTTCCCTACTAGTCCTACATTTACTAAATATCCGATAAATGATTTAAAACTAATATATACAATATCTCAATTGAGTTCATTAGGTTATATGAGTGACATTTTATCAAGCAATACATATTCACTAACGGACCTTCGTGTAGCAAATATACCTATTAAAAATATAATAGATGCCTCAGGAACTATCCGTTATAATGCCATAAAAGACGCAGGTTATACATTAGATGACTTACAACAAGCAAATTATAACACTGCTAAATTAAAAACTCTTGGCGTCACCGAATCAGAAATCAGTACTAATATTGGAACAGTAACAATATTAAATGATTTTTGTAATGATTCTACCGATGCAAAGTATAGTGTGTTAACTCTAAATAAATCTATTAATTTCACTCCAACAAATAATAGAATAACAAGCACGAGCAACAAAATGTTGACTAATACTGGTAAACCAATATTGTTTAAAGTTGTTTGAAGCGATCCGTAGCGCTAGCGAAGGTCTTAAGCAGAGCGGAAAGCGACTAGATTCCTCTGCGAAGCGATAACGTTAGTGAAGGATTCATCGATAAAAAATCATTATTTTTATAAATTTTATAAAAATAATCTAAAGAATGGATTGAAAAGAGACAATAAAATTACTTTTGATGAAAATTCGCAGGATTTACCGATGGCGAAATCATTCTTGCGTTTAATTGTTCCCTACTTATATAAGGATTTTTCAGATCACTTGTAGAGTAACCATAACCAGGTTTACCTGTATCAAAAGTGGATTGTAATAGATATGGTACATTTGTTGAAGGAGTAGTGCCAATTTGTGTATGAGGATCGAGACCTAATTCATAGCAAGCTTCCGCTGAATTATATTTCATAATTTGAAGTCCGTTATTCTGTAAATATTGTCTATAAGTCCAATTCGATCGGATTCCTTCTTGTTTCTGAATCCTTTCGTTCACTACAGCTTCTGGTTGCCAAGAAGCATAATTTCGTCCATCTGCCATAATTGGTGGAAAATTAAAATGAATATTATTAGAACCACTAAAACATTGTGCCCAACTCATGTTATACTATTACTAGATAATATTCTTATTCAATCCCAAGCAATTTAAGTAGTTCGTGTTTCTTTAATTTTGAAGAGTCAGTAACTAAACCCTTTTCCACCACCACATTCTTAAGTTTGGTTAGAGAGAATTTTCTATAGTCGATTAATTCTGCGTTTTGTGAATCTTCTAAATTAGGAATAGAAATATGAATCGTTTTTAAATCCAATGTGGAAATATTGTTAATATCTTCTACTTCTTCTAAATTTTCATTTTTGACTTCTTCTAATTTTTCCTTCTTGAGTCCAGAAGGTTTATTCGATTTTGTCTTAGACTCTGATTCTGAATTATCATCCGATGCCAAATCAGACTCAGAATCAGAGTCAGACTCCGAATCTGAATCAGAATCTAATTCAGAACCATCTAAATCATTTACATCATTTAAAATATCAAAATTTGTATCATTCATAAGTTCACTTATAGTGTCATTGTCATTTTTACTACTGTTAATATTTAACTTTAAAACCTTGACATTATCCTTAACTTCTGATATTTCAATTACATTGTTTTCTTCTATTTCGTCATCAGAGACAGAGTCTGAGTCTGAGTCAGAACCTAATGATGAATCTTCTTCATCATCTTCATCATCTTCTTCATCGGATTCACCATCAGAAACAAGGATTAAATTATTATTTTGAGATGGCTGTTCTATATTATGATTAGGCATATTTGTTGAAATATTTGCGCCACCCATCATATTTGCTCCTCGCATCATATTATTAAACCCATATTTCACTCCATTTAATTCTTCTGCTAAAGAAGAAACTAAGCTCAACATAGACGATATTTTATGATTTTGGTCTCTAAATTTGCTTTCAAAATAAACTACTACTAAGGCTATAACCAGCAATAATATTCCTAAAAACATTAAAAATGTTGAATTGAATAACTCTGTTAAAGATGGCATTTTATTATTACAGAAAGAATATATAAATTAATTGATTACCTAACGAATTCATTTTCAAATAAATTACATTTTTATTAATCCGTACACATATTCTTCTTTATTTGGATACAACGTTCCACCTAAATAATCGATCCAATATTCTCCAAAATTATATTTCGGATATTTATGATGTAGCATATGATGATTCCCAAAAATAAAATTGGTTCTTTCATCATGTTTCAGAATACCTCTTACGTTTACAAATATCATAGCATATAAAAATTGAGTATATAAATATTTGTAATACAATAGTGGCAACATAATACCTATATATTGTGAATACGTTTCACTCCAATGGCTACTATAAAAATCCAAAAATGTTGGTTTCCAATTATAGTGGTGATATGTATGCACAGAATAGAATTTGTTGTGTAATAAAATATGTATCATATAAAACCATATATCATAACATAAAATGTGGGCAAAAAATTGAAACATGTAAACTATATATTGTTAAATATAATATTATAATACTAATTTTTAACTATTTCCTATTTTCTATTTTCTATTTACTATTTTCTATTTCCTATTTTCTATTTTGTTTTTTTACATATTCCTTTGACGAAAGTCTTCAGAATATAATAAGAAAACTTCGATTAACATCTACGTTTTCCTCCAATAGTATTCTCAATTATTTCTTTCGGATAATTCATGTCACATAAAACATTTATGCCACCCTTTACCTCAGAAATCCCATCTTTTAAATTATAGGTGTAATTTATTTTATTATTTGTTTTCGTTGTATCCATATGACAATTTAAAATTTGTTTGTTTTTCTTCAAATTTTTACATACTTTTACAAAATGCGTCGTCAATAAACACGACACCGTTTTATTCTTTATTAAATACTCCATAAATGCGGTTGCGCTAGTAACAGCTTCTTCTGGATTTGTACCGGAATAAAGCTCATCAAATACACAAAAGTGTGAATCCTTTTTGTTTATATCAACAATATCCAATATTTCTTTACAGCGTCTAGCCTCTGCTTGGAATAAACTATCTCGACCAGATGTATCTGGGATATTTAAATAGCAATGAATATGGTTAAAGGGAGCCAGTTTCGCAGAATCATAAAATCCACATCCAAATTGTTGGCTAAAAATAACATTAATTAACGTCGACTTAAGTGTAGTCGTTTTACCAGATGCGTTTGGTCCAGTTATAATTAAATTTTTATTCAGTTTCACGGTATTTTTGATCGGAGTATCGTCTTTTAAGCATGCATAATAGCTCTTTTTGAAAACACTCTTTTTGTTGTCTCCGATAAATTCTACAAACGACATTTTTCTCTCTTCAATGTTTGTAGCTAACCCTTCAATACAATCAATATATCCATTAAACCCAAAAGAATACATGAATGCGTCATTATATATTTTGTCTTCATATAATTCATAAAAGCATTTTAATATATGACCTATTTCGAAATATTTTTTATAATTTGTTAATTTATAGTCGCTTACATCTGTGATTTTTCGTTTAAATTCTGTTAAAGCTTGTCTTTTCTCATTTACGATGCGATTAAATTCTTTGTGTGTCGCGAAATTTGTAGAATATTTCAAATAATTATCCATTGAATTGATAGTACAATCTAAATAGTCGTTTATTTCTTTGAAGTAACTGTGAATTTTTATCATATTATTATTAAACCGCATACATACCATAATATTTTGATATATCGAAAATAAATAAAACGCGGCAGATACTAACATATATATCTTTTCACTAGCAGTTACATCGTTAAATTGTGTGAATAATTTTCCAATTGCGTGATTCGATACGACGACTTTTAAAACGTCTATATATTCATCTATCGTCAGAACCAATCCTTTCAATCGAATAACAAAAAAGGGTACAATTAATATGATGATTGGTATAAAGAATGAAATCAATGGTGAAGCTATATTGTATAAACTTATAAATTGAAGAAATTGTTCCGATTTGTTAAGAAATTCTAACATAGACCAATCGATATAGTAATATTTTTCCTTGAAATTAGTATCATTCTTGATTTCATCCCATAGATCAATTATTTTTTTGTAATTTGGTGCGGTGTCGGTATATTTTTTTGGTAGTCCTTTGTATTCTGTTAACAATTGTTGATTTTCTTTTAAAAAAGCCGTATCTGTTGTATAATATTCCGAAATTTGATCATTCAGTTTTTTAGACAAATCATTATCGTTATTAAAACAATAAGAATAAATTGGATTACATGAGCCATCAATAGTTTTAACTAATTCTAAATCATCTATAATGTTTTTTTTTAAACTCATTTTTTTATCGTTATAATAAATCGGTAACTTGAAATAATTATTAATTTCATTCAACTTTGACATTATTTATTATATTTTAAGCGAGAAATATAATAAATTTATTTTACGAATACGGTTTCTTTTAATGGTTTCTCTTTCTTTTTTTTCTTTTTTTTTCTAAGCTTGTTGAAGAAAATCTAAACTAAGAGGCATCTCCTTGATTTGACACGAATAATGCGCTTCAATTTCCTTTAGTTTAGAAATATCTCGGCGCGTAATAAAATTAATACCCACCCCCTTTCTTCCCCAGCGTCCACTTCTACCAATTCTATGAAGATACGTATTAACACATTTTGGAATATCAAAATTGATAACAACGCTCACTTGTTGAATATCAATACCACGAGCAGTAACATTTGATGAAATTAAAACACGTGATTTACCCATTCTAAAATCGTTAAAAGCATTATCTCTTGACGATTTATCCATATTACTGTGAATACAGCAAACTGGGAAATCGTCGTCTTTCATGGCTTCATATAGATCCGCCACACGTTTTACACTATTACAATAAATAATACATTGAGAAACAGACAGATATGAAAATAAATTTTTTAGTGTAGCATATTTTTGTCTATCATCGTCTACGGCAATATAAAATTGACTGATACCCTCTAGAGTAAGCATCTCCGCCTTGACCAAAATTTTTACAGGATTACGCATAATTTTATGTATAATAGGTTGTACATAATCTGGTAATGAGGCGCTAACTAATACAATCTGTATATTACTGTTAAAATATTGAAATATATTATATACTTGTTCCTTGAATCCGGCCGATAACATTTCATCTGCCTCATCCAGAATAGCAATTTTTATTTTTTTTGCCGTAAATTTATTTTTAAACAACATTTCTTGAACTCGTCCAGGACAACCACACATAACATGTGGCAAATTTTTAGTTGAGAATCCATTACTATCTTCATTCGCGAGTCCTCCAAATGCGGTTTGAACTCGTAATCCTTTCATCATACTACCAATGCTAGAAACAACATTCGCTGTTTGAGTAGCCAATTCCCTGGTAGGTGAAAGAATTAACACTTGGGTACTATTATCGTTTAAATCGATTTGAGATAATGCTCCTATAGCAAATGCGGCTGTTTTACCGGTTCCTGATTGAGCTTGAGCTATCACATCTCTTTTTTCAATAATTGCGCGGACCGCTTTTTTCTGAATAGGACTTGGATATTCAAACCCAAACGCATATATTCCTCTTAATATATCCGGATCAATTTCTAATTCGTCCCATGAATTAAATTCATATGAAGATCCAGTTACATCTTCATTTGTTACCTCGTTTGTCAGATCATTTCCACTTAACAGATTCATATAATAATATAATATAAATCTATTTAAGTTTGTATAATATGATTAATAATATTTACAACGCTATTATTTACAACGCTATTATTTACAACAGTATTATTATATTTTAAAAAAATTGATATAAATGTAGTATATATTATTATATCAATATACAAAATGGCAACAGTTATGAGATATACTCTAAATGAATTCAATGAAATTACTTTTAACGGATTTAATTATAATTTGCCTGAGGAAACTGTGCGGATTATATCCGAATTGGCCCTTGAGGTTGGCTCACCAACTTATGTAAAAACGCCAGTATTTCAAAAAAGAGAAAATTTTATGAAAGCCGACTCTAATTTTAGTCAAAAAGACTCTGGAAATTATAAAAATAAAAATAAAAATAAAAATTCAGAGTTGAATGATGAAGATTGGAACGCGGTGAGAACATTTCAGACAACTGTACTTGAAGAAAAGGTTGGTCTTGATGTTGAACTTGATATGATTCGTTCCTATTTGAATAAATTGACTGATAAAAATTATATTGATATGCGGAATAAAATTGTGGATGTAATCGAATTATTATTGTCTAAAAATATAAGTAGTGAGGATTTGAATCGTGTCGGAACAACCATATTTGATATTGCGTCAAATAATAGATTCTTTTCAAAGACCTATGCGGAGCTGTATTCTGATTTAATCAGTAAATATGAGATAATGAGATCTGTATTTGAGGATAGTTTTACAAAATTTATGGGGTTATTTAATGTAATCGAATATGTTGATCCGGCTGTCGATTATGACCAATTTTGTAAAATTACGAAGGATAATGAAAAAAGAAGAGCTCTTAGTTCATTCTTTGTCAATTTAATGAACAATAATATTATTAGTAAAGAGCAAATTATTCTCATCACTCGAAATTTAATGTCTCAGATTTATACATTTATTTCGCAAGAAAACAAGAAAAATGAAGTAGACGAAATTACAGAAAACATATCATTGTTATATAAAAAAGAAATCTACGATAAATCTAGTTGCTCATACGAAAAAATTGATAATATGACCATTATTGAGATTATTGAAAAATTGGCTCATTGTAAGGTAAAAGATTATAAGAGTTTAACAAATAAGACCATTTTCAAGTTTATGGATATGATTGATATGTAATTCCACTTTTCCACTTTTAGAAAAAGTGGAGCAAAACCACTTTAAAAATAGAGCAAAACCACTTTAAAAATAGAGCAAAACCACTTTAAAATTAGAGCAAATCCACTTTAAAATTAGAGCAAATCCACTTTAAAAATTAGAGCAAAACCACTTTAAAAAAGTGGAGCAAAATATAGTTAAATACTATAATCGATAAATATTTAAATATAGTTTTGTTTGTATACATAAATAAATGGCAAATGATGATAATGAAAATATAAATTTTTTTTTAGATGAAACTGAGGATTCACACAATGATATACTCGATCTATCCGAATTTTTAAATATAACAGAAACCGAAAATAATGAATTAACCGAAAAAAAATATGATATTTTATTCATGACTCATACCGTAAACTATCAGATAAATTATACAGTTAAACAGCTGATGTTAATATGTGATTTTTACGGTATATCAAAAGGGTTAAAGGCATATAAATGTAATAAAGACGAAATAATAAATATATTAATAAATTTTGAAAATGAAACTATGAATCAAGATATTGTTTTCAGAAGACACAATATGTGGTTTTATATAAACGAATTAAAAAATGACAAGTTTATGAAGAAATATGTATTATGGTAAAAAAACTATTAAATAAAAAATATCATATTAAAGTATATGGTGTTATCAAAAATTAACAATAAAGTAAGTTATCCTGAATTAAAAAGTGTAGACTCAAGTGATTTAAAAATGGAAGCAAATTTATATCAATTAGAAATATTAGGCGTAGATGTTATTATTGCGGTTGGTAATGCGAAAAATACATACGAAGCCGAAAATATTTTATATTTTCCAATTTATTTAGTTAAACATAATAATAAAGTCATTCAAATAGGTGTATATGAACTAAAGGCGAGTGATTATATTACTTATTTGGATGATTCGAATAATTTGGATGTTGAAAAACTTAATGAACCGTTAATTTATAAATTTGTAACAGACGCCATGTTAAATAAATTAAAAATGAAGCCGGATGTTCCTCTTAGAAGAGTTGAAACAGGGAAAAAAGGGGACGAAGAAAATAAAACAGACGCAGAAGACAGCGAGGAAGAAGAAGAGGAAGAAGAAGCGGAATCAAAATATATGGAGCATTATGATATTCCGGAAGCAAGAAAGGATATATTTATATTGACAAAAGGAGTACTCATCCCTCCTCAGTTAAAAGAAGAGTCTCATAAGGCCGCAAAGGATATTAAAGAAAAATATCACGAATCTCCATCGGATAATTGGCTAGAAAAATTTATGAAAAACAATAATTATGTAATAACAGACAATGAAGGAGGCGGTGATTGTTTATTTGCCACAGTAAGAGACGCGTTTTCTAGTATAGCTCAACAAACCTCTGTTAACAAAATAAGAACAAAATTATCTGCTGAAGCAGATGAGACTATTTTTACTGAATACAAAAATCATTATGACATGTATAATACGTCCATATTATCTGATACAAATAAAATCAAGGAATTAGAGGCCGAATATATCATATTAAAGCAAAAATTCGCGAGCCTAATAGATCGCAATGAACAAAAAATCCTTTCAGAAAACGCCAAAGCAGTTAAAAAAGAGCATGATAAACTGGTCCAAGAGAAAAAGGTTACTTCTGATATGTTGAAAGAGTATAGATTTATGAAAGGCATAGATACGCTGGAGAAATTTAAAAAGAAGATTCGCAGTTGTGAATTTTGGGCAGAAACGTGGGCAATATCAACCTTAGAGAGAATATTGAACATTAAGTTTATTATTTTATCAAGTGAAGCATACAAAGCAGGTGATATAAAAAATGTATTACAATGTGGACAATTAAACGATAAAAAACTGGAAAATGAAGGTGTGTTTAACCCAGAGTTTTACATAATGGTTGATTATACCGGTTCACATTATAAAACCGTTGGATATAAAAAGAAAATGATCTTTACATTTAAAGAAATACCGTATGATATTAAAAAATTGGTGGTAGATAAATGCATGGAAAAGAGCGCAGGTCCTTTTGAATTAATTCCGGATTTTCAACATTTTAAATCTATTCATAAAAAACCAACGAATGAACCAGTAGAACCAGATTATGATGATTTAAGTGAATCGAAATTAAGAGGATTGTACGATGACGATGTTTCATTCATATTTTACACAAAATCGAATGATAAACCTCTTCCTGGAAAAGGAGCAGGAGAGAAAATAGCAAATGATGTGTTGAGTGAGTTTAAAGAATTAGCTACTATTCCACAATGGCGGAAAAAATTGGATAATCTATGGATTCAACCATTCACATTAGATAACCATAAATGGGCAAGCGTCGAACACTATTATCAGGGATCTAAATTTAAAAAAACCAATCCGGAATTTTATCTTGGATTCTCTCTTGATTCAAATACAGAAAGATCAAAAGATCCATTACTTGCTAAAGCAGCCGGAGGTAAAACTGGTAAATTAAAGAATCTATTAGTAAGACCTATTGAGGTGGAAGTAGATCCGGATTTTTTTGGAAAAAGACATAAACAAGAAATGTATGCGGCTCAGTATGCGAAATTTACACAAAACGAAGAACTAAAACGGTTATTGTTAGCTACAAATAAGGCGAAATTGAGCTATTATAGCAAAGGATCGCCTCCAGTTATATATGACGATTTAATGTTAATTCGTGACAAAATTAGACGCAGCGAACCATAAATATATGGACCATAGGTAATCTAATCTAATCTAATCTAATAGACGCAATCAAAACATCCCTTCGGTTTAGATAATTGTTTTGTTTTATCTGGAATTGGATAAACCAAAAATTGTACCGTTTCATCTACCATTTTATCAGATACATGTAAAAAGGTAGGTTTTATTTCTTCCTCTACCTTAATCCGGTCTTCAAATACCAAAATATGAATTATATATTTAAATAATCGCGAACATATAGAAGTACACTCTTTGTTTTCAAACATTACTTCTTTCAAATTCAAAATAAATGTACATAATTTTTGCGTCATTTTATGTAACATATTTTTGTAATTAATATAATTTAATTTAATATCTTTATTCGCAATAGTAACCACTTCTAGTTCTATTTCATTTAACAATTCCGGTGAATGTTTCATTAACAAAAAAATAACATAAATAGTAGAAATATCTAAAACAATACTTACTTTTTTGGCATGTTCATCTGATCTAAAAAAAGTATCAAATAAATCCGCCAATTTTTTGGGACTAGCTTTATTCATTATACTATTCTATAAAAATATATATTTATATTATATTTTTATATTTTTTATACATAACTCTCTATCTCTCTATACGCTGGAACATTAGTATATTCGTATATTTATATAAATAATTTACATGAATATTATTTATGATGTAAATTATTTAGAATTACACCAATAATATTAATATTGTAATATTATAAGAATGAAACTATCGCCAAAAAGTAAAGTATTAATGTCCTTTTTAACTAAAAATAATTATATTCATCATTTTCGCCAAACAGATAAAACAAATAAAATACTGCGCGAATTATACGTCGATATTTTAAACGCTTACAAATATCTTTTATCTGTAAAACAAGCAAAAGGTGACGCTTTTTATGATATAAACATTAAAAAAATAGTAAGCGCGTATCAGATCGTAAAACCTCGCAATTTTAACTCAAAACACTTTCCAGAAGAGATCCGGAAACATATTGATAAATCAGCCATGGCTGAAATAACTTATACTTTTTCTCTCTTTCATCGAAATATTAAAATAATATTTACCGTTGAGGATGATCATATCGAATCAAAAATAGAAACGTATAATCAATATGTTGATAGTATTATTATGTGGTTATATATATTAAACCAATATAGTTCCAAACAATGTTCGAACACGTTGGTCGTGTATTTTTATTTCACTTCATTGGAAAAACAATTACCAGACTCAAATATAATGGTTTTAGATGAGAATAATGTAAATACGGCTTTTACCGAAACATGCCCAAAAGATTCGGAGATTGTCGTATTTAGAAAGGAGGAATGGTTTAAAGTTTTTATTCACGAAACCTTTCATAATTTTGGTTTGGATTTTTCCGATATGAATAATAGTCAATGCACGCGAGATATATTGAATCTATTTCCAGTAGATTCAACTGTTAATTTATACGAGTCATACACCGAACTTTGGGCGGAAATTATGAATGCTCTATTCTGTAGTTTTTTTAAGCTTAAAAATAAAAATAATATTGACGAATTTCTACTAAATGCGGAGTTTTTCATCAATTTTGAAAGATCATATAGTTTTTTTCAACTGGTGAAAACCCTTCATTTTATGGGTCTATCATATAATGATCTTTATTCGAAAACCCCACATAGTAAAATTTTGAGAGAAACTATGTACAAAGAAAAAACAAACGTGTTATCATACTATGTTATAAAAACAATTTTATTAAATAATTATCAAGGCTTTTTATCGTGGTGTAAAACAAACAATTTATCCCTTTTACAATTTAAAAAAACATTGTCGAATCAGACAGAATATTGCAGACTTATAGAGAGAAATTATAAAACAAAATCAATGCTTGAAGGCGTTGATCAAACCCAGCAATTTTTAATCGAGTTACGTACAAAAAAAAATAGAAATTCTATTGCGAATAAATTTATAATGTCTAATTTACGTATGAGTATATGTGAGCTTGGGTAGAAGTTTATTGTGAAGTTTACAGTAGTCGATATTAGCCAAACATTTTCTATTACAGTGCTTTCCTGTTATTGTTTTTTGACAACATATATATTTATAACAGCCATTTCCAGAGGATTTTTTATTTGCTCGCCATGCGGCACTAGCTTCGTCAAAATCTATATTAACATCGTATACATTATGTATATTATCAGGTATAATATCCATAATATCAGTGCGAGTATTAACATTCTCGCTTATAATAATATCTAGCGGTAAGGTGTCTGTTTTGTTCTGACTTCTGGTTTTCATTTTACATTTAGAAGGGTGACTTATTTTGATTCAATTTTATTTTTATGATTACATATTATCGTTATAACGACTATATGTAATCATAAAAATAAAATTGAAATAAAATCCGCTCATAATTATCATTTATAAAAATAAACAAAACAAACAAAATAAAATAGAATGGGGATTAAACATTTAAATAAATTTTTAAAAGAGGAGTGTAAGGACTCCATAAAGTTTATATCTCTTTCGGAATTATCTGGTAAAAAGATAGCAGTGGATATTAGTATTTATATGTATAAATATGCGGCGGATAATACCTTGATAGAGAATATGTACCTTATGCTATCTGTATTTAGGTATTACAATATAATTCCGATATTTGTTTTTGATGGTAAGCCTCCAGCTGAAAAAAAGGAACTATTACAAAAACGCAAAGAGAATAAATTAGAAGCGGAAGATGAATACAATACTCTAAAAAATAAATTAGATACGAATATAAATATAGATGATCATGAAAAGCAGGATATTATTAATGCGATGGATATGTTGAAGAGAAAATTTATTCATATAAGTAAGAATCATGTAAATGATGTCAAAAATTTAATTAGATCATATGGTGCTACCTATTACGACGCACCTGGAGAAGCAGACGAATTATGCGCACTTTTAGTTATTAAAAATAAAGTATGGGCTTGTTTAAGTGAGGATATGGATATGTTTGTGTATGGTTCTACTCGCGTAATCAGATATTTAAGTCTATTAAATCATACAGCCGTATTATATGATCAAAAAGGGATATTAGATAATTTAGGTGTTACACAAAAAGAATTGCGAGAAATATGTGTTTTGTCTGGGACGGATTATAATATCAATCATGATTGTACTACTATTGGAGAGGAGATCCGGATTGAAAGTAATACACCCAATTTATATAATACATTAAAGTTGTTCAAAAAATATCATAAAAAAACAACTGAATATGGATTTTATAATTGGTTGATTCAACATACAGATTATATTAAAAATTATGATCTATTAATTAAAATATACCAAATGTTTGATATTGATACGGATGATATTCATTATAATCATGATAATTTAAAAATTTTTGAAAAAATTAAAATAATAAATGGACCTATTATCCATTCGGAAATGAAAGAAATTTTAAAAACAGATGGATTTATATTTCCTACAAAAATTAAAACGTTGTAATATATTTTATTGGCTTTATTATTATTGGCCTTATTATTATTGCTCTTATTATTATTATTATTTGCCTTATTCGCTTATTTTTTTTATTATTATTATTTATTGTTATGTATAGATGTTAGATTTACATAACAATAAGTATGATAGAGAGACTCTGAAACAATGTATATATGCCATTAAATTGGTAGATATTGTGAAAACACAAATAATAGACGCAACTTTTGCTGTAAGGTATTTACTAAATTCAAAATATTATATTGAAGACAATGAAATTAGAGTGACGCCAAAAATGATATTATATTATCAAAAACATATTACCGAGACAGAATTAATATGTGCTATGTCATTATATGATTCTGATGATGATAGCATTGAAGATTTTGAAAAAATATCAAATAGGAAATAATAAATAATAAATAATAAATAATAAATAATAAATAATAAATAATAAAGCTTAAATAAACACTTTTGAGTCTATATCAATAAAACAACCTGATGATAATTGAGGAATCTGAGAAAATTGCGAAGTTTTCAATAAATCGCGCATTCCTTTCAATAAATCTCTCCAACTAATATTATTGTTGTTGTTTTTTGTTTTTAGTGTTTCTAATAAGGACCAGGTCATTGCTCCATTAAATTTGTTATTTATATTTGCGTCCGCGCTAGTTTGCTCATCATTGCATCCGCTAATCATAAACACATTTCCTAGAGTCTCATTATTTTTAGCATTTTCGGTATATTTATCATAATTCAAACTATCCAAATATTGATATTTTAGATCTAAAACAGATCCACTAAAGCAACTATCAAAAATGGCGACCAGCGTAACGTCTTTTTTCAAATAAGTCTGTATCAATAATTTTAATTCATCGTCGGTTATACCTTGTAAATCAGACGAAACGATCATTTCATCATATCCATCTGCTTCATCACCATTTTTATCTAATATATAAGAACCGTGTCCGCTATAAAATAATAACAATAGGTCTCCACTCTGTGAATTAAGTAGTAAATTCTTACATTCGTTTAAGATATTCTCTCTGGATGGCTTTTTAAGAGTTAAATCAGTTAACTTATTAATTGTATTGAATCCATTTTTACTAATTCTTTCTGTTATTGAATCCACGTCATTTATACAACCGTCTAATTGATTTGTGGTCCCAGTATAATTAATTCCAATTAATAGCGCCTTTTTGCTCTTTTCCATTTTAATTTGTGCTGGTTTATAACTTTTGATAAAGGCTATATCACCATTTAATTTTTTTGTTAAATTATTGATATCTGTGTTATAATTTGAAACAAGTATATTATATTGTTGTGTTTTGTTGATTATTTTAGATCGCATCAACGAGTTAATTACATTATTATAATATTGTACACGATTCATACAGTTAATTTTATAATTATTATTTAAATCATTTATTCTGAACCCAATATATTGAGATAACTCTTGTTGACTGCTCATTATAGAGTATTTATATATAATAAGTATTTCAGAAATAATAATGTAATAAATTATATAGTCTGTTGGACCATATAATTTTTATTTTGTTTTGTTTTATTTATATTTTTTAATTTTTGTTTTGTTTTGTTTTGTTTTGTTGGATTTTTACTTTTTATTGTATTTTAATCTATTAATTTACAAGGTGTTTAAGCAGTGGCAACCGCAGCATTTGCCTTGGCAAAATGAGGGCTCATGTATCTTTGGAGATTGAAATAAGTGAGCTCATCGGTCTTCTTAAGCTTCAACAACGCAGTAAGCTTGGTATCAGGGTTGATCTTGCGACCATTCTCCTTATCTTGAAGATTGTGTGCGCGGATGTACTTGTTGATATCGCGAGTAACATCGGTGCGCGCCATCTCAGAACCAGAAGGCTTCTCGAGGAAGGTGGCAAGCTCGTCGGAAATGCGAGTGGGCTTGACAAATCCAGAAGGAGCACGATTTCCAGCCTTTCGCTTTCTCTTGGAACTTTGCTTTTGCGCAGTCTTGAGCTCACGAGTCCACTTCTTCTCGAGAGTGCGGTATTCAGTCTTCAAAGAAGAGATGAGAACGCCAAGTTGTTGGAGCTTGGAAAGGAACTCGATCGATTGTTCGGCAATGGGAGTTTCGCCATCAGTGGGCGCAGCAGCAACAACAGGCTCAGTTTCTTGAGCAGGAGCAGCAGCAGCAACAGGAGCAGTAGCAGGAGCAGCATCGACCTTCGCCTTCTTGGTTCTAGGTGCCTTTGCCTCTACAGGCGCAACAGAAGCAACAACAGGAGCAGCAGCAGCGACTTGTTCAGTCTCGGTAGTCTTGGGAGTCTTTGATTTAGCCATCTTATTATACTATATCTAAATAATAACTTTTTAAGCTATTTTACGCAAATAATATATATTGTTACGATAATATGGTACTGATATTTACCTACATATCTTTAAAAATAACTCACTGATTGAAATAGCCAAGGAAGCGATGTAGCAGCTGTTTCATTCACCAATGTTAGAGCACCAAGCACATAATATGATCCTAAAGATCTACTATCTTGATCTACACCAGAATTTACCATTTTTTCTAATACTTCTAACACAACTTTTCTAACATTATTCATATTACCTTCCGTGTGAATATATGGCATACTTAAATTCCTAAATGGGTCACCATTTGGAGGGCAGATTTTTCGTTTCACTTCATTTGTTAATTGAGCTCTATAATTCCAAATATCACTTAAATCTCTCACAAATTTTATAATATTGTTTCTCGATAAAGAATTAAACCATTGAGGGTCACTATAATTTCCTAAAGCATCTATATTTTGAAATAATGCTAGAGTTCTTAATTCAATTGCTTTTTCTCCTGATATATTTATTGTGTCATCTTCTATTTGTAAAGTTATATACTTTTTTAAAATTGAGCTAAACTTTATAGTAGATCTAATATTTTTTAATACCAAAATAGGTATGGCTGAGCGATTGTATGGATTTTTTACTTCGACTCCACTATTAAAACTTAGATTGTAGAGAGAAACAATGTCAAAACCATAAATAAACCCATCTACATCTTTATAGCTAAAAAATTGATTGTATTCTATTTCTTCAATTGGTTCTAAGGTTATAAAATCGCTACTATTTGTACATAATTTTCGGTTGATTGCAGCAGGGCCGTGTAGAAAATTTAATGTTCTTTGTAAGGTTCCTCTAAAAACCTTTTGAATTTTAACTATATAGGATGATAAATACAGAAATCCGAAAATTCTCGATAATAATTCTTTTTTCGTCCCACTAACCTTTAATTTGTATTTTTTTGTCAATATTTTTAATTGACTTATATTATAATTATATTTTGTAATGTCATTATAATTGTGTATCGTTGGAATGATAATATCTTCATCATTTATTTTTAATGGATTTTTAATAACAGGTATTATTTTTTCATACTTATTTGAAATACTAATCATATAATCATCCATATTTGTAGAGGTTATTTTATTTTTTTTATTTACTAAGCTCATGTATGTATTTATATATATATAGATATTTTCTTTTTGAGTCATTTTTACAACAATTTAAACTATCGAATCGAAAATATGTATATAACACGAGTGTATTCAAATAAAAGAAAATAAAAGAAAATAATTTACATCATATATGATCATACATATTTTATACAAATGAATTTATTTTCTTTTATATTTAAAAAAAAATTGATTTAAAGATATTCATAGTATATAATTCATACTAATAAAATGACAGACAGAATCATCGACGGAACTAATATTGACACCAGCTTGTTTGCCTACTCTGCTCCTAAGGCGCATGAGTCAGGAGGTAAGGTAGTAAATTTATACAATAAAAATTTCAAGGAATCCCTCACTATATCCACTCCTCTCATTTTGACATGGGGAGCTGATGAAAATAGAGATAAAGAAGGCAGGCCTCTTGGTAAATACTCTATGAGTCTTCAATTTCCAAGTGCTGATTATTCTACTCCTGATCTAGAAAAGTTTCTTGAATCAATGAAAAATTTAGAAAATAAGGTGAAGGAGGATGCTCTTCTATATTCAAAGGATTGGTTTGGAAGACAACATAAGAGTATTGACATCATTGATGCTCTATTTAATCCTATGTTAAAATATCCTAAGGTCAAGGGGACTTCAGAGATTGATCATAACAGACCTCCAACGGTTAGTGTAAAGATCCCTTGTTGGAAGGGTGTTTGGAAGAGTGAAATTTATGATGAAGATGGAGAGCCTTTGTTGACTAGTAAGGTAAATGTTCAGTCCTCGCCATTGGAGTTCTTGAAGCCCAAGACTCATATCATTTGTTTGATTCAATGTGGAGGTATTTGGTTTGTGAATGGAAAGTTCTCTATTACTTGGAATTTGAAGCAAGCGATTGTTCAAAAGCCCAAGTCTGTTTTAGAAGGACATTGCTTTATTAAATTGAAGACTCAAGATAAGGAGCGTCTTAAGGCATTGCCTCCACCTGAAGAGGTAGTTGAAGAGCACGTGTCTAGTACTATTGTAGATGATAGTGACGAAGAGGAAGAAGAGGTAGAAGAATATAATGCTCCTGCTCCTGCTCCTGCTCCTGCTCCTGCTCCTGTTGTAGTTGCTCCTACTCCTGTTGTAGCTGCTGCTGCTGTAGAAGAGCCTAAGAAGGTAGTTAAGAAGATCGTTAAGAAGGTAACTAAATCAGAAGCATAAATAAAAATAAAAATTACAAACAATCTAAAACAAACAATCTAAAAATAAAAATTACAAACAAACAATCTAAAAATAAAATAAAAACAAAAATTACAAATAATCTAAAAAATAAATTTATAGAATTTCAAATAACCAAATATGAGGTTATTTGAAATTTTTTCTTGTGATATTTAACAAATCATTATTTTAACAATAATATCCGCTCTTTCAGATACATCATATATATCATTCTTAATTTTGGTTAACCCTTGATTTTTTATTCTATAATATTGTTCAGTCTTCATATATAATTTATTTACTGGGATCGAAAACTCTTTCTCTCCAACTCTTATATAAACATTCGAATCTGATTTCATTAAACGAATCATTTCATCTATTTGAACCTCTATTTCAATACAAATATTATTATCATTATCTATTTTTATATCTTCCGGCAATTCAGGTTCACATATCACTAATATTTCAGTATTATCATTTAATTCAGTTCTTTCAAAGTATACTTCATTATACCATAATGGTACCAAATATAATTTATCATCAACATATAATTTATATAAATTGTTATTTATTAAATCATGAATACTTGGGTTTAATTTATACACGCTAACATCATCATATTTTTTTAAAACAACTCCTCGTATTTCCTCTAACATTTCTTGAGATAAATGAAGAATGGAACGATAGTTAGAGAGAAAAGTATACACATTCATAGATGTTTCCTTGTCTAAATCCTGAAATAATTTTAATGAAATATTCTTTTTTATATCAGAAAAACCCAATACAACATCCTTTATAATTTTTAGTATAATTTCATTATATTTTCCATCGAATATACCTGTCATAAATAGCTGTAAAATATTATCCCATGAATTATTTGTAAATGTATCTGACTCATTGTCAGACTCTTCTATAAAATCTGATGGATTTAAATACTTTATTTCACTTTTCAAAAATGTATAGGCTTCATTTATTTGTTTGAATTTTTCAGTAGATTCATCAGTATTATCGTTTTTATCTGGGTGATGTTGTAATGCTAATTTATGATATTTTTTCTTCAGCAATTTTAAAGTAATATCGCTATATTTTACTTCAGATGAATCTATTTCTAATATATCAAAAGCTTCTTTATAATTCATTCACCTATTAAGGTACATGAATTATAAACTTTAAGTAAATAATTGTCTAAATAGTTTTTTTGGAGGAAAACGTAGATGTTAATCGAAGTTTTCCGATTATATTCCGAAGACTTTAGTCGAAGGAATATGTAAGCCTAAAAATTATGGATCAATTTTGTTAAATAAAATAAATACTTTTCCAAATGATATATGGGTCTATAATTATTGTTATAATATTGGAAAAAACAATAGGTTTGTATCATTATATTTGATAAATGTTCATCCTTAATTTTGTTTTGTTCAACCAATGAAGAGAGAATATACCATACACAATCGGTTATATCCAAATTATAAATAAAAATATCATACAAAATATCCCTGAATTTTAAAAAGTGTAACTCATTTATATTTATCATACTTTTAATTATTTTGTTACAGATTATTTTATACTGTGTCATTAATTCTTCGTTATACAAATGAAGAATTTTGATATTCGTTATATTTTCTAATTTTAAATTATTCGGTAAGGTATTGTTTACACATTTGGTGTAAGCTTTCTTAGTAGGTCTACTAATATGGATCGTTTCACAACAATTTAATATATTATCTGGAATAAAACTTAGTTCTTTGGTGATAAGAATAAACTTTAAATCAATGGATATTGCGTTATTTTGCTGCATATAACTGTAAAAATTTTCTAATAATTCGCTATGTATTTCGTGAAAATATTTACAAACAATGATTCCTGCTTTATCTGTCTTTGCTGATATGCTATCAATAATTTGTTGATAAATTTCATGCCATAGCAATTTTGAGTTGCAACCCAAAAGTGACATATCCACTTCATAATGAATATCGCTTATTTTAAAGAAATATTGTTGTTTATTATACGTCACGCTCATTTTCTTTTCATATTTTAATTCTGTTGAACTATATTTTTTTATAAATTTTAACATTTGCGTATATTTGCCGATCCCATCAGGACCAAAAAAAATGACATTTTTGAGGTTTTGTAATTTTTTTGGAAATTTATTGTACAGTTTATCTAGTTTTGGATGTAAATTTTCTCTATTGTTTTCAGTTATATATTCTTCAAAATGAGTTTCATAAAATTTCATTACTATATTATCGAAACATTCTTTATTTGGGTTTATAACTTATTATATATTTTTTATAACTTATTCTATTTTTTTATAACTGGTTATATCTTTTTATAACTTGTTATAAATTTGGACACGAAACTATTTATGTATTTTTTATAACTTAAAAACAAAAATCGATATATAATAGGATTTATATCATTATGAACATTGTAAAACGAATTGACCAATATGCGGAAAAAAATATATATTTTTGCGAACCTATTAAAAATAACATTATGAATGAAGGTAACTTTATTCGAATATTATATTCCACCCATCAGCTTATTTTGAACGGAGTATATTTACTGATTACACTAAACGATATTACATGCGAAAAATATTATAATAAATATAAATGTAATTTTAATGTGCATACCCATAAAGATATAATTGAAAATATAAGGATAATAGAAGAAAATATTCTAAAGAAAATTGACATCAAACATAAGATTCCACAATATAAAATATCAGAACAATTAAAAAATGGAAACATAAAATTGTTTAATGATATTACAAATAAATCAAATAGTCTATTTATTTTAAAAATTTCTGGGATTTGGGAAACATTATTAAATTATGGACTGACCTACAAGTTTATTAAAATAAATAATTAGATGAGATTCCTTCGACTAAAGTCTTCACAATATAATAAGGCAAATTATTTATTTTATACGAAAATAAATAATATAATATGGATATAATATGGATATAATTTTAACCGTCTGTTGTAAAGTATTTCAATATCGTGAATAGAATGAGTGAACACATACCAACGATTACATCCAGTAAATATACAATACTAGATGTTAATTGTGACATTTTACCTGTATTTATAAATCTATCTGAACTGATATTTGTATAGACCATATATATTTGGAGTAGCAATAATATGATTGCTATATTGCTAAATGTGTAATAACTTGGAGATACACGATTTCTTACTATGTTGTTTTTATAAAATATAATTAAATACAATATAAATCCTATTATACCAAGCATTAATAAAAAGGGTCCGGTAGTCATTAAAATAGATAATATGAGTTGAAGTGTTGTATTTCCTTGAGTCACTCTAAAAATATTGATAAATAATATCAATAAAATCATCATTATGCCTAGAATTAATGCGGAATATCCGGCTATCATGGATCCCCATGAAACCATACCTGTAGAGAAAAAACTAATCATAAAGGTTATTGCGCTGGCTAATATAAACGCTTTATATATACCTGAATACCATTCGTTCATCATCTATTATCTATTATATATTAATAATATTTATAATATTTATAATATTGATAATATTGATAATTTTGATAATTTTGATAATATTGATAATATTGATAATATTTATTTTGCTATTTTCAACTCATCTATTTCTTTTTGCATTTTCTGCATTTTGGATAACATCATGGGAATTAATTCGATATAATTAACTGTTTTATACATCTTGTCTTCCACAACTAAATTGTTTAAAACTAATTCTGGAAACAGTTGCTCTACTTCTTGCGCAATGAAACCGTAATGTATTTTATTATTACTATCATTATCATCATGAAAATTGTATTTATAACTAACTGGGTTTAAATCTAACACTTTATCACTTATATCATTTTGTAAATGACAAATATCATGTTTTAAAGAAATATCGGATGGATTGTTTATAGAACCTAATACGGTTAAATCCTTGGGTATTAACACATTTTTATTCTGATCTGCAGGCGTAATAAACACATTCAAAGAATTTTGTATTTTTTTATAAACCCATACAGCTAGCCCAGTGTCAGAGGAAACAAATTGTTTTATATATGCGGTATTTTCTGGTTGTCTACCACCGTAATTAGGAGTTGATGAAATGATTCCAGACATTGTTATATTTATAATATAATAATAATTATTATTTACTATTTAACTAAAAATAATAATAATGATATAAAAATATTATTATATCGCAATATAATAATATACATGTCAAACATAGGAAATATTTCACTTTTATTAGGACAACCACAACAATCTAAAGTATATAATGTGAGTCAAACTCATCCTTTAATACCGAATTCAAATGAATATGTATTATATAAAAAATATGTATCCATTCATTCTGAAGATAGAGATATCATTAAATATCCGAATTCAAGTGAATTTGATATTGAACTCCCAGAAGATTTGTTAAATGTAATATCTATTCGATTATCCACGTGGGCATTTCCGTCTAATTATAGCACATTTTCAGCATTGAGTTCAAATATTAATATGACCTTTAAAATCACCGTTCCATACAACCCTAGCGAACATTCATATAGTGATCCCTTACAAAATGAGATTTTTAAATGTCTATTTTTATCAAAAGACGTTGATTACACGATTCTGATTGAAGAAGGATTTTATAATCCAACTCAAATGATTAATGAACTAACCAATAAATGTAATGAGGCGGTTACTATTCGTATTACAGAATACTTAAGTGATACAACTGGAGCAAATTATAATTCAAGCACATTCCCTACATTGTTAAATGAGTTTAAATTACAAGACGGTTATTCTAATTTTGTCGTTGTATATAATTCCGTAAACCAAAAAATTTGGTTTGGAAATAGAAGCGATGGTTTTAGATTAACAAATGAAACGCAACTTAATAAAGATATTTACGGAGAGAATATCCAATGCTATAAAAGGAGTAATCTTCCTGATTTTAGTGAATGGGGTTTACCTGGTAATTTAGGTCTAACAAGATGTAATGTTGACGCATTAAGTAAAACTGATTTTACTCCTCGTTTTTACTACGGAGATGTGAATATAGGCGACAATGGTTATTGGTTATTGCCGAATTCTTCTTTACCTGGCTCCCAAGTGTATTATATTGAATGCCCTTTTAAAATTAATTTGATGGGGCCATCTCATTTTTATATGGAAATCGCAGGACAAAATTGTATGGATGAAACGTCGCCTTATAATTTCAGTAAATTTACTACTCATACAAACGAAACAAATGGAATTGTTAATTCGGCTTTTGCTAAAATATCTATTCCCACCACACCTATCTCCCAGTGGTTTGATAAGGATTCATCTCCTTATAAATTATATGATCCTCCAGCAGAGAGAATCCGAAAATTAAAATTTAAACTTAGATACCATTCCGGTAAAGTTGTTGATTTTGGTGTGTTTGATTATACGTTTACATTAGAATTTAGTTGTTTGGCGCCTCAATCTACTCGCAAATTTACACTATCTCAAGGGTTCAAATAAAATACAATCTAAAATACAATATAAAATATAATCTAAAAAATACAATCTAAAATATATTATAGGTATCTTTCATCCATGACTTTAAAATAGTAATATTACATATTTTATAGTTTTCTTCCGTAACATGATAAAATTTCTTTAGATCAAAAAATTGGGGTTTTTTCATTTTCGAGGTTTTATAAAAAATATAATCTCCTTTCGCACCCTTTCGAATCGATATATTGGAGGAGATTTCTCTGATTATACCACTTCCGCCCTCCAAATATTTGCTAATATCATCAAATGTAATACTTTCTAACGGTCTATTACCTAATTCCTTCAATGTTTTTGAGTTTTCACCCCAAGAAATATATAACCCAAATTTCCCCTTTCTTAAAATGACATCATGACCCTCGTGCTGCCCTAAAATATGTTGCTCTTTTTTTGTTTTTGTTGTATCTACTATTTCTTTCAAATTATATTCTCCTTGCTCTATTTTATGAATATCGATATCCTTTTTAATTGCCTTAAATGATACCTCTTCTTTACCGTCTTTGATCTCCGAACATTTTATAACTGGCCCAAATTTGCCTATTACATATGTATTATTATCATCAATTTTAATTTCCATTTTGGTTTCATCTTTTAAACCACTTATTAATCTATCTACGTGATTATTACAGTCTTTACATAATTCTACCCAATCCTTTTTCCCTTTGGAAATTTTATCCAGATCATCCTCCATTTGTCTTGTATAATCATAATTTAAAAGTTCGTTAAAATGTTTATTTAAAAATTCCATCACAACAACACCCAATTGTTGAATGACTAATTTGCCCTTTTCATTCCCAAATTCTCTCTTTGTTTCTATTTCGGAAATGTCTCCATTTTCTAGTTCATAATCATTACATATAATTTGTTTGCCTTTGATGTCTTCCTTTTTGACATATCCTCGCTCTTGTATCTTATCAACCAGCATTGAAAAAGTGGATGGTCTACCGATGCCTTTTTCTTCTAATAGTTGAACGAGCCTGGCTTCCGTATAATGTTGTTTAAGACCCTTCATTGTTACTTTTGAGAACATTTTCTTATAAGACATGATCGAATGTTGCTTGATTGTCTGTAAATAATGATACTCTTTATTATCCGGATTTATTTCATGAATGTATTTCTTAGACACTATTTTCCAACCAGGGAAATCTATTTGTTCGCTCGTATAAGTGAAAGTGGTATTATCAAAACCGGAAATTTTTGCTACAATAGAATAAAAAGACGCTGGCGCCATACAGCTTTCTAAAGTGTTTTCCCAGATTAATTTATACATTCTTCTCTCTTTAGAACCTTCTGTTTCTGGAAGATCTTTGAGAGAAATATTTGTTGGTCGAATTGCCTCATGAGCTTCTTGTCGTAAACTATCGATATCTTTGATATCTTTGATATCTTTGATATCTTTGATAAGGTTATTTTTTGTTTTTTTCTTAGGTACAATTTCTTTAACTGCTCCTGTGATCATACTATCAATCGTTTCATTAATATATTTTTGTTCATAATTTCGCGAAATATACTCTTTGGTTGAATCAATAAATTCCTTACTATATGTCTTACTATCAGTTCTCATGTATGTAATGTATCCACCTTCATACAATTGTTGGCAAATCTTCATCGTTTCTTTTGGCGAATAATGTAATTCATTACTTGCCGCCTGTTGTAGTTTTGACGTGGTAAATGGCTCTGGTGATGACCTTAATACTTTTATTGGCTGGGAGCATGTATATACATGGGAAAAGTCGACACTTCCGTACAAAAAATCGGTCATTTGATCTTCTGTTTCATATTTTCCTGGAGGAGTTAAATCAAACGAAATATTTTTATTTGTAAAAAACCCACAAGTATTATACGACTTTTTCTCCTCTATATTATTTATATCTTGTTGATTATCATAAATTATTTTTAGTGCTGGACTTTGACATCTACCTGCTGAGAGAGAATTTTCAAAATTCTTTGAAATAAATTTCCATAACATGGGTGTCACTTTAAATCCTACAAGCAAATCCAAAATTTGGCGCGCTTGTTGTGCGTGAACTATATTCATGTCTATTGTCTTGGGGTTTTTAATTGCGTGCTGAATGGCGGATTCTGTAATTTCGTGAAATATAATCCTTTTTGTGGTATCGCTGTTTAAATTAAATAATTGACAAATATGGTAACAAATGCTTTCACCCTCTCGATCATCGTCGCAACTAAGGATGACTTCATCGGCCTTTTTTATTTCTGTTTTCAAAAACTCTATTTGTTTTTTCTTAATCGGATTATCAATAATTGTATACGTTGGTGTAAAATTATTTTCAATGTCTATATTTTTGAGAGAATGTAACTCTCGTAAATGACCATAAGACGCTACGCATTTATAACCAGGTCCCAAATATTCTTCAATTTTTTTACACTTTGCTGGTGATTCTACTATTACAAGAGTTGTAGTAGTGGAATATTTTTTACTCATAATTACATAAATATACAAAGATATTTTTATGTCATTTTGTTTTGTTTATAATTTATTTAGTGTATAATTTATTTAGTGTATAATTTATTTAGTGTATAATTTATTTAGTGTATAATTTATTTTGCTTAAACTGTTTCCAAGACATATTTACGACTGGTTTTTTGGGTTCCTCTTTTTTTTCATGTAATTCATCCAACTTATCAGCCTTTTTTAGAGCACTATCTACATATAATTCCTTTAAAATAGTACCAACCAAAAAGGATCCTTCATGCTGATCTAAATCTCCATCTTCAATTTGCTTAAGCACATCTAGAAATCGATTCAAAATTTGTACACTGATTTCATCCTTTTTCACTTTGTTAAAAATATCAGTGTAATAAGTGAATAAAAAATTACATTCATTAATACATTCGACATTTAGTATGTCTGGTTCATCTCGATATTTAGCCTTAAGTTCATTCATGGTATTTATTTCATTTCGCAAAATAACACTATGTCTTAAATTGCGGATTAATTCCGTTTGATCTTCTACATTATTTGTCTTAATCATGTTGTGTAATTGTAGTCTCTGTTTATCGTCCATTATACTATATTGTTTATAATTATTCTTATTTTTAAACCTTTTTTCATAAAATGTAGATTTTTATTATTATAAAAAAATTATAAATACATAATATATATTCATGTCAACTCCTGGATTAATGCTTCCCACACAAAAAGGAATGTTAGGTGCGAACCCTAAAGAATCGTCATTGATGGAATTTAATAATACAAATACAAAAACGGCTGCTTTAAGTAATGCGGTTGGTGGAAAAAGAAGAAAACGACGAGGTGGTGCTATTGCTGTTCCTCAATTCCAAATGCAGTATAACTCCACCAGTGGCCCAGGAACAGATCCTAACGCACAAGTAGCAGCATTATCGCAAACAAGTACACAAGGAGCCGCAAATGCTAAGTTTGATTCCGACGCAACCAAAATGGGAGGTAAATCGAGAAGACGTCGAAGAAAGACGAGTAGAAGAAGAAAGTCAAGTAGAAGAAAGACAAAGCGTAGAAGAATGTAAAAATCGTATTTTATTTATTAAATTATTATTATAATTATATAATAATAATATAAGTTATGCCATCTGGAAAAAATTGGATTTATTTTATATATGTTAATTTAGCACTAGCTGTATTTGTTGCTGGCGTATTTTATTTTAGTCGTCTTCAAGAAATTAAAGCAAATTGGCCCTTATATCGTTGTAATCCAATGTATATGCCTCTCGCCGATGATATTAATAGTAATTTCGTATATTGTATCCAAAATATGCAGACGAGTTTTATGGGTTATTTGTTAGAACCGTTAAACTTTTTGACTGGATCTATATCAGGGGTTCTATCCAGTTTCTTAAAAGAAATTAATATGGTTAGAGCTATGTTCGACAAAATCAGAACATTTATTTCTACCATAATTCAATCTGTATTTGGCGTGTTTTTAAATTTAATTATTGAATTCCAAAAAATTATAATTGGAATGAAAGATTTAATGGGAAAAACAATAGGTATTATGGTCACTATGATGTACGTAATGGATGGAAGTGTTAAAACCATGAATAGTATGTGGAACGGACCGCCTGGACAAATGGTAAGAGTATTAGGAAAATGTTTTCATCCAGAAACTAAGGTGAAGTTACAAAATGATACTATCGTATTTATGAAGGACCTTAATTTAGGCGATGTTTTAGAAAATGGAAGCACGGTTGAAGCAACTATGAAAATTGATAATAAAAAGAATTGCGAAGATTTATATAAATTAGAAGGTCGTGGAGTAAATGGAGAAGATATATATGTAACTGGCTCACATTTAGTATATGATGCCGCGCAAAATAAATTTATAAAAGTGGAGAATTATGCGACTGCTGTTAAATCGAATGTAAAAACCGACTGGTTTAGTTGTTTAATTACAAGTGACAATAATATCAAAATTGGAGAGGAACTCTTTTGGGATTGGGAAGATCATTTTGTGAAATTAAATACAGTGTAAAATTTAATACAGTGTAAAATTAAATACAGTGTAAAATTTAATACAGTGTAAAATTAAATACAGTGTAAAATTAAATACATTGTGAAAATAAATGAATATTATCCATTTACTATATATGGACAGTGATAATGGATTAAATAATATAAAAAAAATGTATGATAAATTAACATATTTTGATCAATATGGCAGTTCCGTGATAATATTTATTATTATTTCAATCATGGTGATACTTATATGCTCATATTGTTATATTATGATAAATATTCAACCGATTAAAGATGATTGGGTAAATCAACGATGTAACCCAACCGTTATGCCATTTGCCGGTTTAATAAATAAACCAGCGAATATGTCTGTGAATGATTTTACAGTACAAAATTTCAATTATTGTACGCAAAACATATTATCAAGTGTTACCGGAACATCAGTTGAACCCCTCACATTTATTATAAATATGTTAAATACAGTTGTCGATTCGATTAAAACACAAATTAACGGTATTAGAGCCCTGTTCGATAAAGTCAGAACTCTTTTTGAAGACACTACGAAAGAAATTATGGGTAGACTTATGAACATTATGATACCATTACAGAAAATTATTATTGGACTCAGAGATATGATGAGTAAAATACAAGGTACTATGACGGCGAGTTTATTTACCGTACTTGGTAGTTATTATTCACTGAAATCATTAATGGGAGCTATCGCGCAATTTATTATTATCATTTTAATCGCGATGGCTATTATGATAGCCATTTTTTGGATAATTCCATTTACTTGGGGCGCGGCGATATCATTAACAGGTATATTTGTAGGATTATCTATACCCATGGCGCTTATTCTTGCCTTTATGGTAGACGTATTAAAAGTACAAACTAATTTATCTATTCCATCCGTGAAATGCTTTGATAAAAATACATTTATAGATATGAATGATGGCACACAAAAGAAGATTATTGATATCGAAGTAGGCGATGTATTATTTGATGGAAATGAAGTTACGGCGAAAATGAAAGTTGAAACAAAAGGGTCGGATATGTATAACTTACATGGGGTCGTAGTTTCTAATTCACATATAGTAAAATATGGGGATACATGGTTACCTGTATCAGAACATCCGGAATCGATTCAACTGGAAAATTACGTTGAACCATATTTGTATTGTTTAAACACCAGTTTTAAAATTATCATTATAAATGATTTGTTGTTTACCGATTGGGACGAAATAATGGATGAGGATATTATTCATATTCGAAATAATGATATTATGCCGGTTGATAATATTACAGATATACACCCATATTTGGATGGTGGATTTCATGGGTCTACTACAATTGCGTTGAAAAATGGTACAATTACAGAAATTACAAATATAGAACCAGGAGACATTTTGAAAAACGGAGAGAAGGTGTATGGAATTGTTGAAATCAATGGTAAGGATCTGAACGAACAATGTAAGTATATTTTAGGCAATCATATAGAATTTGAAGGTGGTCCGAATTTATGTATATGTGATACAAAAACCCAGATTACCTCCACTTTAGGGTTAACTACGAAAGGGTCCGATAAAAAGATAATTTATGAAGAGAAGCAAGATACGCAAGATAAATTATATCATTTATTAACGGATACTAAAACATTTTATATCAATAATATTCGTTTTTACGATTATAATGCTTCGATTGATCTACTTTTAGACAAAAATAAAGGGAAATTATTATCTATGAAATATATATAATATGGAAATATCGTTATTTGGATATAAGATAAATCTGGAAATATTAATTTTGATCGGCGTTATTTATTTAATAATGGTTGGGCATACAATTGGGGGTTGTTGTAATTTTTATGGAATTATGGAGGGGTTGGAAGATATGACGACTGATCCGGCGACTGGTGAAAAGAAAATGCCTTCTTCTAGTGATGTTGCGGCGGCGGTTGCGTCTGCTATATCTCCGGCGACTCATTCGGTTAAAGAAGGGTCTCCTATGGTTTCCGCATCCATGCCTGCTAATAAAAACGCCGCAACTAAAGCAGCCTTTTCAAATAGAGAAGGATTCGTTGGCGCCAATACAAATTATGGCAACTCCTCTCCTTATTCTTTAGGTAATTATAATTCAGTGGATACTTCTGCTTGGAGTATGCCGAATTTGACTGTTATACCTGGACAACCCTTGGACGCAGGTGTCCAAAGTATCTTAGATCGCCCTAAACAACCGCTTCCTTTACCTGAAGACGAAATGTTATTATTTGCGAACACTCCATTTAAACCGGAATGCTGTCCGAATACATATTCAAATAGTATGGGATGCGCATGTATGACCACAGGACAATTCAACTATTTACAAACCAGATCTGGAAACAACACTCCATATTCGGAATATTAAATATGTTCATTTAATGAAACATATACATATTAATTTTATATTTTTTAATAAAAAATTAATAACATGTAATAATATATGACAAATACACATACAAATACAAATACAATAAAAACAAGAAATACTCATAATGAAACAAAAAAAAATAAGATTTATAATAAAATCAAACCCAATAATCACAATAATCAATCGAAACAGATTTGTCCAATTGGACTAAAACTATTTGAACACGAGTTTAGTAAAACTATACCCCAAAGACATTTATTAATTTCAAATGAGAGAAAAAAGGAAGAATTTGTGAAAGAATTAATGTCTAAGTTTGCTCCATCTGCTATTAAACCTGAGGACGACTTTTATGATTATATTAACTATCTTTGGTTAAAAAATGTCAGCACTGAGAAACAACAAGGTTATATTACTCAAATAGATGATTTTAGATTAACACAAGATAAAGTGTATAAACAGTTAAATGAACTTATTTTAGACTATGTAAAAACACATGACGATAAACTTGCCAAAAATCTCAAAAATTTTTATGATTCAGTAATAAAAATGAATAGTATAGAAGCTAGTAAAAAACTGGCAAAGGAAGCAGTTGAAACTGTGGATAATCTTAGAAAAGATAAAAAAAATATGTGGAAATTACTTGCTGTAATAAATAAAAATGAAATGATGGCGAATGCTGCTCCAATAGTATGGTCATTACTTCCAGATGACAAAGAACCTACTATATATAGATGTCATATAAACACTCATGCTTTTTCATTAACTGATTTAAACGTTTATTTCGATGATGGCACTGATGTTGAATATAAAAAAAAATATAGAGTTGAATTTAAAAAATATTTGAATGAGTTATTTAATACATGTCTTGGTCAGAATCATGGGTTTCATCCAGAAGATGTATATGATGTTGAAGTTGAAATCTTTGACGCGCTAGGGTGTATTGCTGTTGTGAAAGAAGAAAAATCTTACAATAAAGTTACTGCGGATGAAGCTATGTCAAAATATGGATTTGATTGGAAAGAATTTTCAAAAGAGTTGGGGTTTAAAACGATGCCTCCTTTTTTTACCGCATATAGTTTAAATTATTTGAAATGTGGAACAGAATTATGTGTTAAAAACTGGGATTCGCCAAAATGGAGGTCATATTGGGTATGGATATTTATTAGAAGTATTGCGCGAGTTACACGAGAATGGGAAAAGATAACATATAATTTTTATGGTAATTTTGAAAGAGGGCAAGAAGGTATTAATACCAGTGACGCAGTTAGCGCTTCTTTGTATATGTCGGTCCCATTTAATACATTTTTAACAAATCAATATGTGGCAAAATATGAAAACCCACAAGCAATCGAATATGTCAAAACGTTATGCGAAGATCTTAAAATAGTTTATCGTAGAATTTTGAAGCGTAATAATTGGTTGTCACCTATAACTAAAAAATACGCACTAAATAAACTAGATAAGTTTGCGTTTGTTATTGGTAAACCGGAAAATTTAAGGGAAGATCCTTTGCTCGATTATGGGACCAGTTTATATGAGAATATGAAAAAAATAAATGATTGGAGACATCAAAAATTTATTGAGTTAGAGGGTAAACATGTGATTGATATTCCTATGATGGATTGGACACAATATCCGGTTAAAATGACCGGAACACAAGCTTACATAGTGAATGCTTCTTACACTCCGTCTAAAAATAGTATTTATATTAACTTGGGATATATCCAAAAACCATTTGTTGACTTAGATGAAAGAGGAGTTGAATATAATTTGGCGCATTTGGGGTTCACTATTAGTCATGAAATGTCGCATGGGTTTGATGATAGTGGCAGTAAATATGATGAAAATGGTGTATTACATGAATGGTGGACACCGTCAGATAAAAAAAAATACGCCAAAATCCAGAGTGATGTGATTAAACAATACGAGGAATTCGCCGCTAGAGATGGGATTAAGTTTGACGCATCTATTGGCGTTGGAGAAGATCTTGCGGACATTTCTGGTATGGCTATCTGTGACGAATATTTGAGAGATTTCCAAGATAATAATAAAGATTTAATTCCTATTCGTTATTTATCGTACGAAGTATTTTATACGTATTATGCGTTTCAACAAAAACAAAAAGTTGGGAAGAAGGCGCTATCTGCTCAATTAAAAACAAATCCACATCCACTTGATAAATATAGATGTAATATTCCATTGTCGCGTTCTCAAATATTTAGAGCGTTATATGATGTTAAAAAGAAGGATGGTATGTGGTGGCACAATATGAACACTGTTTGGTAAAATGAATATTTTCAAGTCATTATATTTACAGTCATTATATAATATTTTATTATATATAATGACTACATCTTATAAGAATAAAAAACATAATAAATCTATGAAAATGAAGAAAAATACTACGAAGAAAAATAAAAAAACTACTAGTAGTAATCAATTAATACTTAAGAAGGAATACAATGTATCTAAAAATATACAATGTGAAGATATTCCATTTGTCAAAGGATTCAAATCGTTTAATACTTATTTATTAAACTTACCAAAAGATGAATTGAATTATATTGATACAAGAAATAAATATGGAAAAGACTTACTCTCGGTATCTGCGCCAAAGAATATTAAACCAAATGATGATTTTTATAATTATGTAAATTATAGTTGGATAAATGATATACAGGTAACAAAAGAGCAATCCTATATTACCCAAGTTGATGATTTTAGGTTAACGCAAGATAAAGTATTTATCGAATTAAATGAAATTATCTTAGATTATATTCGTAATAATAATAACGATTTAGCAAAAAATATGAAACATTTTTACAGTTCTGTTGTTAACATGAATAAACAATCTGAGACAAAATTATTAGCAAAAGAAGCTATAGCCAAAATAGATGAACTTAGAAAAGATAAAAAAAATATGTGGAAAATGTTGGCTTTATTTAATAGTGATGAATTAATGGCTTTTAATGCTCCGTTTTATTGGTATGTAGCAGGGGATGACAAAGAACCTGATACATTTAGATGTTATATCGAACCGCATAAATTTATAAATATAAATTTTGATGTATTTTATGATGATGGTACAAATATTCAACTAAAAAAGAAGCAAAAGGAGGAATATAATCATTTAGTAAAAACCGTATTTGACACATTATTAGGACCAAATGATTTAAAATCAACCGATCTGTTTGAAGTAAATAAAGATATATTTAATACATTTAATTGTCCAGATTTAAAAATAAAAACCGACCCAACCTATAATAATAAAGAAATAATCTATACACGTGTTTACGCAAAGGAAGCTATGGAAAAATATGGATTTAATTGGGACGAATTTTCAAAAGAGTTGGGGTTTAAAAAGACTCCTCCTTTTTTTATTACAAGTAGTCTAGGGTTTTTAAAATGTAATACTGAACTATTTGTTCAACAATGGGATTCTGAAAAATGGAGACCATATTGGGCTTGGTTATATTTAAAAACATTATGTAGAATGACGACTGGATGGGAGAGCATTATATTTGATTATTTCGGAAAATCGCAAAGAGGTCAAGAAAAAATTGTTGTATCAGACGCAGTTAGTTCTGGGCTCTATATGGCATTACCATTTAATACATTTTTAACAAATGAGTATATTAAAAAATATGAGAATAAACAGATTGCGGATTTTACGTCTGGTTTATGTGAAAGTATGAAAAATATTTTTATATTGACATTAAAAAAAAATACATGGATGTTACCAGCAACAAGAAAATACGCCATTTATAAAATAAAAAAATTAAACATTTTTGTTGGCAATTCTATTATATCAGAAGCTGATCCATTGTTAGATTATGGAGAGAGTTTATATGAAAACTTAAAAAAACTTTACGATTGGAGACATAAAAAATTTATTGAACTTGAAGGAAAACCTGTTGTTAATATTCCAACATTAGATTGGAATCAATATCCTGTAAAAATGATTAGTAATCAAGCTTATATTGTAAATGCCGCATATATGTCTTCTAAAAATGCGATTTATATAAATTTGGGATACTTACAAGCACCTTTTGTAGATATAGAAAAGAAGGGGATTGAATATAATTTGGCACATCTAGGGTTTACAATAGCACATGAAATGAATCATGCGTTGGATAATAACGGAGTGTTTTACGACGCAAATGGTAAACTACATAATTGGGCAACAAAAGAAGATCATCGTAGGGGGGGTATGATAAAAGATGATATTCTTAAACAATACGAGGCTTTTGCTGCCAGAGATGGGTTAATTTTTGATGCTGCTCCAACAATTGGAGAAGACATGGCTGATATTTCTGGTTTACACTTATGTATAAATTTTTTTAAATATTTTTTAAAGAAAAATGCTGTCCCTTTACCTATTCAAAATTTGTATTTTAGAACGTTCTTTTCATTTTTTGCTTATCAAATGAGACAAAAAATTAGCAAAAGGGTTTTGGCTGCGCAGTTATTAATTAATCCTCATCCAATCGATAAATATAGATGTAATATTCCTTTAACGAGATCTACTACATTTAGATCTATATATAATGTTAAAAAGGGGGATGGTATGTGGTGGCATAATATAAATGCGGTTTGGGTATAATGTTGTTTTGGGTATAACGCAGTTCACCATATAACGCAGTTCACCATATAACGCAGTTCACCATATAACGCAGTTCACCATATAACGCATTTTACAATACAATAAATCATTATATAAAATATTTTATTATATATAATGACTATAACATATAAAAATAAAACCCACAATAAATCTGTAAAAAATAATAAAACGAAGAAAAATAGAAAAATGACTCATCATAATAATCAATTAATAATTAAGAATGATAATATGTGTGAAGATATCTCAATTATTAAAGGGCTAGAAAAAACTAAAAAATTTTATACGGATTTACCACCAGTTAAACTAGGAGAAATGTCTGTATCATATATAAAGAAATTTGCGAAATCGTTATTGAAATTAGCAGCCCCTAAAAATATTAAACCAACTGATGATTTTTATACTTATATCAATTACGCATGGTTAAAACAATCAAATATTACAAATGATGCTCAACAATATATTACTCAAGTTGATGAGTTTAGGTTAATTCAGGATAAAGTATTTAAAGAATTACATGAAATTATATTGGATTATATTCATAATAACAATGATAAATTGGCAACAAATATGACACATTTTTATGATTCTGTAATTAAAATGAATAAACAGTCAGAAACAAAAATACTAGCAAAAGAGATTATAACAAAAATAGATGAACTTAGAAAGGATAAAAAAAATGTTTGGAAAATGCTTGCTTTAGTCAATAGTGATGAAATGCTCTCTAAAAGTGCACCCTTACATTGGTATATGGAATCCGATGAAAAAGAGCCTGAAATATTTAGATGTCATATTGCGCCACATCATTTTATGAATATTGATTTGAGTATTTATTATAAGGATGAAACAAATCAACAATATAAAAACAAACAAATAAATAAGTATTTAAATGTAATTAATAAAGTATTCGGAACTATATTAGGCCCTAATGATTTAAGTCCAAACGATGTATTTGATGTAGCGGTAGACATGTTTAACTCATTTGGGTGTACTGATTTAAAAATAAAAGAAGAAAAGACATATAATCGTGTTTACGCAAAGGAAGCACTAGAAAAATATGATTTTAATTGGGATGAGTTTTGTAAAGAATTGGGATTTAAAAATATTCCTCCTTTTTTTATTACATCCGATTTAAACTATTTAAAGTGTTGTTCAAAATTACTTATTGAACAATGGGACTCTGAAAAATGGAGATCATATTGGATATGGATATATTTAAGAAAATTATGTAGAATTACGAATGGATGGGAAAGTATTATATTTGATTATTTTGGTAATTCTGAAAAGGGACAAATCAAGATAAATAATTCAAATGCGGTTAGTACTGCGCTTTATATGTCTATACCATTTAATTCATTTTTAACAAATCAATATATAACAAAATATGAAAATAAACAACATATAAAATACACTCAACAGTTAGGAGATGGTTTAAAATTGGCTTTAATTAGATTAGTAGGACAAAATACATGGATGGTATCAAAAACTAGAAAATACGCCGTTTATAAATTAAATAAATTAAAAATAGTTATAGGCAATTCTCCTATATTAGAGGCTGATCCATTATTAGATTATGGAAATAGTTTATATAAAAATTTAAAAAAAATATATGATTGGAGACATACAAAATTCATTGAACTTGAAGGAAATGACTATATTGATATTCCGACATTAGATTGGTCCAAATATCCTGTAAAAATTATTAGTAATGAAGCATACATTGTGAATGCTTCTTATATTGCTTCTAAAAATGCCATTTTTATAAATGTAGGTTATTTACAGAAACCATTTATAGACATAGAATCACAAGGAATTGAATACAATTTAGCACGCATTGGGTTTACAATAGCACATGAACTAAATCATGCGATAGATGATAATGGAATGTTGTACGACGCAACTGGAAAACTAAATACATGGGTTACATTAGCTGATTTACGCGAATATAATATAAAAACGGATGATATTATTAAACAGTATGAAGTATTAGGAAAAAGAGATGGTATTACAATTGATGCTAGACCAACAATTGGTGAAAATATTGCTGATATATGCGGTTTAAGAACATGTATGAATTTTTTAAATACTTATTTCAAGGCAAATAAAATCGCAAATAATATTCAAAATTTATATGTTAAAATATTTATGAATTATTATGCTTATCAAATGAGACAAAAACCAAATAAAAAATCTATAAGCTCTGAATTAAAATCAAATCCTCATGCTCTATCTAAATATAGATGTAATATTCCTTTATCAAGGTCTATTGCATTTCGACTCTTATATGATATTAAACCAGCGGATGATATGTGGTGGAATAATATGGATACTATTTGGATATAATATTATCTTATGTATCATATCCATAAATTCACTTATAAAATATATTTCTTACATTGTAATATATTTTACATACTTTTATCAATAGAAACCACTTTGGCAATATTTTTGATAATCTTATTTTCATTATCTACGTCTGTGTTACCAGATCCCCCATATGCTTCGATATAAATTTTATTAAATTGATCCGATTTTCTAGAATGGCTATTGATACAATCTGGATATTTATCTTTAAACAGATTAATATTCATGCTATTTTTTTTCGCAATGTATTTAATTGCCTTTTTCAGTTTATTATTATCCTCTTGTTCTTTTTCCCATTTGTTATTGTCTTTTACGTACATTACTTCTCTCTTTGTATCCGCGCAATGAACTGGTCGTTTACTAACATCCAGCGCCTTCAAATTTTTAATAATAATATCTGAAATACCATTCACAAAACCAACCTCCCCAATTCTCTCTAGATCACATAATTGTAACTTGAGAGAATCCACGAAATCCATAATATTCATGGCATCTTTACATGTCTCATTTAAAAAGATTTGTAAATTAAATGTTTTATTATGTGAATTGACCGTATTATTGGTCCCATTTTTACATAGCTCCATCATCATTTTATTTTGTTCCACCATCATTTCTTTGAACTCTACATTTTCCTTCATTAAGTATTTTATTATTTCGTCTTTATCAATGTTAAATGGCATATGCAGCTCTATATTTTCAGTATCAGCTGTAATTGTCATGGTCTCAAGTTCTTTATATGTACATTTATTTTTATGAGCACATAAAGAGGACAAATGTTTATAAGATTTTCCGCATATACAATTATGATCATTCGTATTTGGCGCTTTTTTTGTTAGGATGGCGTTAGGATTTGTTAGGATTTTATGTTTACGTGTCATGGTATGTCTCAACAGGTCACTATTTTTACAGCATATAAATGCGCAAGTTTCACATTCAAAAATAGGGTGTTTTTTTGGCGTCGCGGCGTTAGGATTCATTAGTATATAATCCTAATAAAAAAAGCGCCTAAATCCTTTTCTAAAGAAATGATAAAATTTTATCGTCACGTTTTGAAAAACTTTTTTAAAGTGCCCAGACCATAAAATTCAATTATGCAGCAAAACACTACTTTTTTCAAGACTTATACGGCAAAACCCAAAAATGGACATTTATAAATGTCCAAAATCGACTTTCCCAAAATAGTCTTGGGAACAAAAATCTCATGTTTTATATATATTATTCCCAAAGTAACTTAAAGAAAATTAGGAAGGTTTGGTATATTCGCAAATGGAACAATAAGTAATATTTTTACATATATCTTCATCAATATCAATTATATCATCTACAAATGTATGATCACAACAATTAAATAAAGACTCATTTATATAGTTTATAAAATATTCGGTTTGTTTCACCTTTTCTTCATATTCCTCTTTAAAACATTGTATATATTCGATTTCTTCTACGCACATTTGTTCATTGTTTGAGATTAAAATAATATTATCATAATTTGCAATAATTTCCTTTAAGTGTTCGATAATAGTAGTATATTGTTTTCTTAACAATAAAAAATAATTTACACTCATCTTTTATAATATTATATATTATATTTATCTTATTATAATATTTTTAAACTGTTTTATTAAACATAGAGACCATATAATGAAGATATGTTACTCTTATCCTGTTTGATTAATTTATCTACAATATCTTTTGTGACCGTATAAGGGAATTCTACTTTTAATGACATTTCCTCTTCAAATAAATTGGAATCTGGCTTCATTAAACGATATAAATTTAATTTCGTATAAATAATTTCTAGACAACGTTTTAAATTTCTAACACCATCTTCTTTATCACAATAATTATCAATAATATGATGAATCGTTTGATCCGGAATAATAATTTCATTTTCATCGAATTTAACTTGTTCTCTGATTTTTGGCAATAAATAGTTGTTACCAATCACTGTTTTCTGTTTTTGATTGTATCCTTTTGTTTGAATTCGATACATTCTGTCCTTCAAAATAGAATTCACTTTAGTTTCATCATTATAACTAAATATGAATAAACATTTGCTAAGATCAAAATCAATCTCGGCAAAATATTTGTCATGGTATTGACTATTTTGAGAAGTATCGGTTAAATGAGTTAATATACCTGCGATTTCTTCGCCGCGTGGTGTATCGCTAATTTTATCTAATTCGTCAAAATATATCACCGGATTCATACATTTACTGTCAATTATAATTTGAATGATTTTCCCCCAAGTGCTACCTTCATATGTGTAAGAATGGCCTTCCAAGAAACTGCTGTCTGTAGCGCCTCCTAGAGCAATAAACGCAAATGGTCGGTTCAGAATTTTACTAATACCTTCTTTAACTAAACTGGTTTTACCAGTGCCTGGCGGTCCATGGATCGCAATCGCCGTACCAATGGCTTTGGGATTAGTAACCAACTGACCTAACATTTGCATAATTTGCATTTTAGCGTCGTTTAAACCATATACGGCAGAATCCAATGTTTTCTGAGCGGTCTCCATAAAATTGTGGCATTTTTCTACACCATACTCAATGCTAATAGGTAATGTTTGATAATTGTTAAAAGGAATACGCATAAATGTATCCACCCAGTTTTTAATTTTATAAAATTCTCCACTGCCAGGTTCCATATAGCGAAGTGAATTAATTTTTTTCATAGCGGCTCCTTTGAAAATCGTGGGCATATCTGATTCTAAAAGAGTCATTCTATACGGTTTTTCAACACGCGTGATTTTATTAATTTCCTTCAACTCTTTAATTAATTTTTTTTGATCAGGAAGTTCTAATTTTTCATAAAAGGTAAAATCATTCATGGTGTTTTTATCTTTAATAATTCTTTTAAAAATCCTCAAATTTTTATCTTTATGCTTTTTATGTTTTTTTTCTTGTTTTGCCTTACTATTTTTAATATCTTCTTCACACATATCAATACATTTTTTAATAGTTTTGTTATTTTTATTCGTTTCATACATCTCCTTTAATTTTATCAAAATATCCTTATCTTCCGTGGTTGAAGTAGATTCTGTTTTTGTTTGACCCATTTCAGATTTAATATTTTCGATAATTTCATTTTCTTTTTTCAAATGAGACTTCTGATCTTTTTTAGATACAATTTTATTATTTTTACTATTTTTATTATTTTTTTTGTTTTTATTCTTTTTCAAATCTTCTTCAGATGAACAAGATGATACAGATGCGTCTTCATCTTCAGTTCCTGCGTCATCGTCTGTATCTTCGTCATAATCCGAATCATATTCATCATCATCTTCCCATTCAGATTCATCTTCACCTCCGCCAATAGTAAATATAATATTTATCTTGTTTGATTTACACATATCCTCATCGTCGTCATCATCATCATCGTCTTGATCCGTATCTGTATCTTCTGATCCTAATGTTTCTTCATCATCTTCCTCTTCTGATTCAGTCTCAACGATAAATTTTTTATTTTTTTTATTTTTCTTCGTTTTCTTTTTAGGATTTACTTCGTCTTCGTCTTCGTCTTCAGAAGAAGCGGATTCCCATTCTTCTTCCGAAGACTCCTCCTTTTTATTTTTATTTTTAGAATTTGTTTTTTTATTATTTGTGGGTTTAGTATTTTTTGTATGCGAGTGTTTCTTATTATCATTATTTTCATCTAACAATTCCTTTATTTTTTCTCCAGATTTAATTTTTTTACTGAGATGGTTTGATGGAAATATTTTTGACAAGAATTTACGATATTCATGGACATCCATTTCGTCATTCTCATTCTCATTCTCACTATCGTCATCTTCTTCATAATTATCATCATCATCACTGTCAGATTCCTCATTCCTTTTCTTTTTACGAGAAAGTTCTTCTTCCTTTTTAGCACGAGCACTCTTCCCCCTTGTAACCATTTTATTTTTACTTTCACGAGTCATGTTGTATTTATTTATGTGTATTGATTATGAATTTATTTTATAATCAATTTTATTTTAAAATATTTTTGTTGAAATAAATTTATATATGATGTAAAACTCATAAAAAATAAAAACAATATGAAAACAATATAAATCAATTTTACCAGTATATAGTTAAAAATAAAATTGATATTAAAACAATCTAAAATCTAAATATTACAATATATTAGAGATGTCCAAATACACAAGTTCAAATAGTATGTCCGCGAATTGTTCGAAGGTAATTGGTATCCAATTTAGTATTATGTCGCCAGACGAAATACGTAAAGGATCCGTTGCTGAAATAACAAGTAGGGATACGTATATAAATAATAAACCAGTTATAGGAGGGTTGTTTGACCCAAGGATGGGAGTTTTAGAACCAGGTCTCATTTGCCCAACAGATGGTCTTGACTACATGCAGACTCCTGGATATGCCGGACATATTGAATTGGCTCGTCCAGTATTCTACATTCAATATTTAAGCACTATTCAGAAATGTTTGAGATGTGTTTGTTTTAAATGTAGTAAATTAAAAATTAGTAAAGAAAAATATAAACAAGCCCTCAAATTACAAGGTGACGCAAGATGGAAATATGTATTTTCATTAGCAAGTGGTATAAAACGCTGTGGTGAAGATATTGAGGATGGTTGTGGATGTCTTCAGCCGAATAAAATTAGAAAAGAAGGTCTTGCTACTATCGTTGCGGAATGGAAAAATGATAGTGCTGAAGCAGAGCCAATTATTATAAAAGTTACACCTGAAATGGTCTTAAAAATATTCAAGCGAATTTCCGATGAAGACGTGTCGTTTATGGGATTCAGTCCAGTTTGGTCAAGACCTGATTGGATGGTTTGTCAAGTGATGTCTGTGCCTCCACCAGCAGTGAGACCATCTGTCAAGCACGATTCTCAACAACGTTCAGAGGACGATTTAAGTCATATTTTGGTAAATATTATTAAAACAAATAAAACACTTCAGGAAAAAATTCAAAATAATGCTCCGGCAAATGTAATTGATGATTGGTCGACTGTTCTACAATATTACATTGCTACACAAGTCGATAATAAAATCCCTGGAGTCGCATCTGTTGCGCAGCGTTCAGGTCGTCCTTTGAAGTCAATTAAGGATCGATTGAATGGTAAGGGTGGGCGTATGAGAGGAAATTTGATGGCAAAACGTGTCGACTTTAGCGCTCGTTCTGTTATTACTGCTGATCCGAATATTTCCATCCGCGAACTCGGAATTCCTATGAAAATTGCCAAAAACATTACGAAGCCTGTTGTAGTAAATAGCCTTAATAAAGCTTTCTTGAAAAAACTTGTCCAAAATGGTCCGGATGTTTGGCCTGGAGCTAAAAAATATGAGAAACAAAATGGTGAATCTATTGATTTGCGCTATTATAGCGATAGAAATTCAATGATTCTTGAAGATGGCGACACCGTTCATAGACACATGATGGACGGTGACGCGGTGTTATTTAATCGACAACCTACTTTACACAGGATGTCGATGATGTGTCATATTGCGCGCATTATGACTCGAGGTGACACTTTTAGAATGAACGTGGCGGACACTAAACCGTACAATGCTGATCGAATTTTATAATCATCGAGGTTAGCAACAGGGGGCGTTAAAAGCGTGTAACCCCCTAGTGAATAAATGAATAAAATTTTGAGGCAAAAATAAATGATATTATAAAACTGTTTAAAAAATAAAACCCATATAATATATTATGGTGACAGATACAAACCCTTTAGAAAAATGTTGTTCAAAATGCGATCAAACAAAAGCATCAGATAAATTCATACCAAAAAGAAATATATGCAAAGATTGTCGTAATATAAAATGTAGAGAAAATTATAAAATATCAGAAATTAATAATGAGTCCTATCAAGAGTGTAATTCTTGTAATCAAAATAAGATTATGTCTTTATATGTAAAAAATAGAAAGATATGCAAAGATTGTGATAATACACACCGCCGAAATAAATATCAACTTGATGAACTATATCGTGCGAAACTTATTAAACAATCGTCAACATATAAGCATAATAAAGTTATTGAAAAGAACTCATTAAAAATGGAAGAAATCGGAGAAGATAATAAGAAATGTAGTGTTTGTTCTACTATTAAAAATATCTGTATGTTTCGTCATAATCGGTTGAAATGTAAAGATTGTGAGCGAGATGAACCTATTGAAAAATTCAAACGGAATATACGCAGTCGTATATACATAGCTTTAAAACAAAATAAAGTAATGCGTACGATTAAGTATTTAGGGGCGTCTTCCGTAGAATATTTACAATGGATATTTAGTTATACTGAAAATTATACTCTTGATAATTATGGAAAAGAATGGCACATTGACCATGTAATTCCATTATCAAAATTTAATTTGGAAGACACTGAAGAACAAATGCTTGCGTTTAATTGGAGAAACACAATGCCATTATCTGCTAAAGAAAATTTATCAAAACATAATAAAATATTATTACCACAGATTGAACAACATTATATACATTTATTGGAATATCATAAAGAGAAAAATATAGAAATGCCTCAAACATTTATTAATTTATTTGCGAGACACCTTGTTGCGGGAAGTCCCTTAGAGCCTTTACTACCATTCTAATATCGAAAGATACGAAGAAGAACTCGGTTAACAGCCGACCCCAGCGGTAATAATGTAAAGGATTGGGTAATCCGCAGTGTTACTTCCTAAAGTCGTTATGACAAGACTATGGAAGGCATTCAGAGACTGAACGGGTGACGGTCAATAATGATAGGTTAGTCACCTTGAATTGGCTTAAGATACAGTCCGGCCCTCTGGGAAACCTTAGGGATACTCCGTTTGATGGAGATGAAATGAATTTACACATGCCTCAGGATCCGGAATCTGAGGCGGAATTAAAAAATTTGGCCGCGGTGCCATATCAAATAATAAGTCCAGCCAACAACACGCCCATTATTGGGATTTATCAGGACTCTATGCTTGGTAGTTATCAATTTACAAGAAACAATATAAATTTCTCACCAAGAGACGCGATGAATTTACTCATGATGTTTAACGGAGTAAATGAGCATGAACTCTTGAAGAATGCGGAACAAGAAAAGGGGATTTCGAATTTCAACATATTGAGTCAAATTATGCTTCCTTTGTCAATGAAATATAAAACAAAGGCTTATAAAGAAGATAAATCGGAAGAAGAAAATTACAATACTATCTTGGAAATAAAAAATGGGAAATATATTCGTGGACAAATGGACAAAGGTGTGCTAGGCGCAGGCACAAAAGGTCTTCTTCACAGAACATGTAATGATTTCGGTAATATGGGCTCATCCAAATTTATCGACGATTTACAAAATGTGGTGACTGAATATATGAAATCGAGCGCGTTTAGTGTAGGTATTAGCGACTTAATTTCAGATGAGAAAACTAGTAAAGAAATTATAGAAGTTATTACAAAAAAGAAAAATGATGTTAAAAATTTAATCGATCAAACTCAAATTGGCATATTTGAAAATAATACCGGAAAAACAAATGTGGAAGAGTTTGAAACTCAAGTAAATAATATTTTGAATCAAGCAACTGCTGAATCAGGTAAGATTGGTTTAAAGAGTTTGGATAAAGATAACCGATTTGTTACAATGGTAAATGCTGGATCAAAAGGATCCGATTTGAATATTTCGTTTATGATTTCTTGTCTTGGTCAACAAAATGTGGATGGAAAACGTATTCCTTATGGTTTTGAACACCGAACCCTGCCACATTTTACCAAATATGACGATTCTCCTGGCGCTCGTGGTTTTGTCGAAAGTTCTTACATCAATGGATTAAATCCACAAGAACTATTCTTCCATGCTATGGGTGGTCGCGTTGGTTTAATTGATACTGCCGTAAAAACGTCTACTACTGGTTATATCCAGAGAAGATTAATTAAAGGTTTAGAGGATCTTATGGTAGGATACGATATGACCATTCGCACAAATAAAAATAAAATTGTCCAGTTCTGTTATGGTGAAGATAATATTGATCCAATTAAGGTTGAAAATCAAATGATTCCACTCGTTTCAATGAGCATTCAAGATATTTATTCGCACTATTTGTTACCAGAGGAAAGTGGTAAAGTAAAAACGCTGAGTAATATATTCCTTAAAAACACAATGACTAGATATAAAAAGCAGCATGCCGAATTATTGATTCGCAGTAATAAATATATTACGATGATGTCGAAAATGAGAAACGATATTGTCGAAAAAATTTTCAAAAATAAGGGTGATAGCGTTATAAATTGTCCGGTAGCATTCTCACATATTATTAGCAACATTCAAGGTCAGTCAAATATAACTAGCTCATCTCTAGTTGATATTACACCACTTGAAGTATTTGATTTAATCGAACAATGTTATAATAATCTTGAAAAGAATCACTATGCTCCTCCTACCGCATTATTCAAAACGCTATTTTACTATTATCTATCTCCCAAAGACCTATTAATCGTAAAAAGATTCAATCTGGGAGCATTGACATTATTATTAGACACAATTACAATTGATTATAAAAGAGCGATCGTTTCACCTGGAGAAATGGTGGGAATGATTGCTGGTCAAAGCATTGGCGAAGTTTCAACGCAAATGTCTGAACCATATTATGCGCAACATAAGATAGTATGTAAAAATAAACTGGACGATAAAGTAGTCATGAAATCAATTATAGTTGGAGATTTTTGTGATGAAATTATTCAAAGCAACCCACAATTGACGTTTAATACTGGTCATCAAAATAGTGTTGAAACACTATTAGATAATTGTAATGAAGAATATTATATTGTCAGTGTTTCAAAAGATGAAAAAACCAGTTGGAATAAAATATCGCATGTAAGTCGTCATCCAGTAAATGGACAAATGATGAAAGTAACTACAAAAAGTGGCAGAACCGTTGAAACAACTACAAGTCATTCACACTTAATAAGATGTTGCGAAACACAAGAAGTTCAACCGATCGTAGGAGCTAATATGAAAGAAGGTATGAGGATACCTGTAGCGAGACATATAGCCAATACTTTTGTAGTGGACGAGATTGAAATAGAAAACAAAAATTATAAATTGGATCATCTATTTGGTTGGTTTGTAGGAGCCTACTTGGCAGAAGGAAATTTAAATTATAACGAAATATCAATTACAAATATTTCGGCACATTATATTGAAAATACAAAAAAAATCGCCGAAAGGTTTGGTAAATCTTGTCGTGTTATACAAAAGCAATGTGAATATGGATTAAGTATTACTACTAAATTTAATTCACGAGAATTGGCAAATTTATTACTTACTACTTGTGGGAATGGTAGTTATGTAAAAAAGGTGCCAGATTTTGCGTTCACTGCGCCAGATGAGTTCAAAGCTGGATTATTTCAAGGATATTTTGACGGAGATGGAAATTTCCAATGTGATAAAAACCACCACCAAATGCGCGCGTGTAGCAGAAGTGAGCAATTGATAAAGGATCTTGCGCTATTATTGAATTATTTTGGTATTTTCGGAACTATCAAAACCGACAATGTTAAAAATAAGAAATTATATCATTTGAATATTAGCGCTAAATACGCAAAAGAATATATGAGCTGTATTGGTAGTGTTTTACATGAAGAAAAGTTAACAAATTTAGTAAAATATATTGAAAGAAACGAGATCACATTCTTGTCTGAACAAATTGATAAAATTAATGGTCTTGGTGAAATTATAGCGAATTGTGGTAAAACTCTTAAACTTCCTGGACAAAGCAGAACCTATGGTTTCTGGAAAAATAAACCCAGTATTGGTCGTAGAACCCTTGAAAAATATTATGAAACGTTTAATACGCATGAAAATGCTACATTAATATCTAACGAGTTAAAGATTATCGAACAAGTATTAACTTCTGGTGTAATTTGGGATGAAATCATAAAAATTGAATATTATACTCCGGACCAAAATAATTATGTATATGATTTTACTGTTCCTGGAAATCAAACATTTATGACAGATTCTGGAGTATTAGTTCATAACACTCTCAACACTTTCCATTTTGCTGGTGTTGCGTCTAAGTCAAACGTCACTCGTGGTGTTCCAAGAATCGAGGAAATCTTGTCTTTATCAAGTGAGCCAAAAAATCCATCCCTCACCATTTATTTAAAAGAGGAAGATGAAGTACAAAAAGATAAGGCTCGCGCCATTATGTATATGTTGGAGCATACTCGATTGGAAGAAATCGTGAAAACAATTGAAGTGTGTTTTGACCCAGATGATCTTAACACGTTGATTGATGATGATAAAGATACAATTGAACAATACAGAGCCTTTGAAAATATGGTCACTGAATGCTCCGATCAATCTCTAACAAACGACGAAAACGAGAAGTCAAAGTGGATTATTCGCATGGTAATGGATCCAGAAGTAATGCTTGAGAAAAATATTACAATGGATGATGTTAATTTTACGTTAAATAATTGTTATGAGAACCAGATCAATTGTGTGTATTCTGATTATAATTCAGACAAGTTAATATTTAGAATTAGAATGAATGAAGTTATCAAAAGCAGTTCTGGTCGAGGTGGTCAAAAGAAAACAAAGGTCAACCCTCTAGATCAATCTGACCAAATATACATTTTGAAAAATTTCCAAGATCAACTGTTACAAAACGTAGTGTTAAGAGGTATTAAAGGTATCGATAAGGTCATTCTTCGTAAAATTAAAGATAACTTGGTTGAAAATAACGGCGTTTATAAAAAACAAGAAATATGGGTTCTAGATACAATTGGGACCAATTTGTTAGATATTTTGGGTCTAGATTTTATCGATAATTCAAGAACATTCAGTAATGATATTGTAGAAATATATAATGTGCTTGGTATTGAGGCAGCTAGAAATGCGATATTTAATGAATTAGTAGATGTGATTTCATTTGATGGAACATACATCAATTATCATAACTATAGTGTATTATGCGATAGAATGACGTACACTAGTAAGATGATTTCAATCTTTAGACATGGTATTAATAATGATAATATTGGACCAATTGCGAAAGCATCCTTTGAAGAAACTCCTGAAATGTTCTTAAAGGCAGCACGACATGCGGAGCTAGATACTTTAAGGGGTGTATCGGCAAATGTAATGTGCGGTCAAGAAGGATTCTTTGGAACAAGTTCATTTCAAGTTGTATTAGATATTGAAGAGATGCGAAAACTAGAAGAAACTAGTGAATATATACCGGTCAATGTAGATGATGAAGTGGAGAAATTCTTCGGAGAAACCGAAAATCCTGAAGATCCATGCGGTATTAATAAGCTCTCTATTCAAAATAATGTTATCAGTATTAAGGCTACCGATATGGGTAACGATACTAATTATAATCCAGGATTCTAAATACCATTATATCTAATATAAAAAATAAATATAACATAAAAATAAATATAACATAAATATAATATTAAATAAATATTAAATATTATAACAGATACTCAAATATGACCACATTTAAATATATCATTCAAAAAATTATGAATATGGATAATAATATTTTTTCTGCGGATTATAATAACGCGGACCCAGTAAAGCCAATATATAAGACATTTTTTAGTATGCTATATAACATGGATTATTCCATTAAAAATAAATTCCAATATTATCATGAAATACAATCCAACATTTTTTTAAAGGATGATCAAAAAGAGGTAGTTGAAAATTATTTTTGTATGATTCAAAAGACATATATAGGTTTTCAAAGATTGGCGTATTTATATAAGTATAAAAAATGTAAAACTGTTGTAGAAACGGACATGGGTTTAAATACTATACAACAACATGATAAAAATATAATAAGTATTTGTCAAAATGAGAGCATATATTTATTTAATATATTGGATTTAATTAAAATTATAGATACTTCTCTAACAAATTCACACATGTTTTTTTCAGAACCATTGACCATAAAAAACCCATATAATAATTTATGTTTGAATAAATCTACATTATATAATATATATTTTTATATAAAATTCAATACACATATATACGCTGATTTATTTTTCAAATTTTTCCAAACTAATTTTAATTTACATATATTTGGTAATAAATATGAATATTTATTGAGAGAATATTCCATTGAAAATTATGTTAATAAATCTCCTACGAATGTTCTTTATAAAGAAATAATACGTATGATTGATAATTTTAATAAAAATTATATATCTGATAATCAAAAAATTATAATCGATGAAAATTTTCCAAAAGATAGACTTATTAAAATAATGAGACCATATTTATTATTATCATTTACAAGTATATATTCATTAATAACTATTGATAGATTTCAGTTAAAACTACAATTAAAAAAAAAATTAATCGCATTTAAAAAGTTCAACCCTTTATTTGGTCGAAAAATGATTAAATTAGGTTACAAATACTATATAAATTTTAAAAGGAGGCAATATATGGTTGGTTTCAAATTCAATGAAAAACATATTGTTTTTGATGAAGTCGATACCAATTTTTTATCAAGTCATTCAAATATACCAGTTGATTTTTATGCGAACGAAGATAATTCTGAAGGAGATGAGGATGAAAATGATGAGGATGATGAAGATGATGAGGATGATGAAGAAGATCATGAAGAAGCTAATGTAGTAGAAAATAACTATAATGATTATGTTAATGTGATTGAATATTATGAAGGAGAAGAAGAAGGAGGAGAAGAAATGAATGTTGTTGTGAATGAAAATATAGATAACCATATAGATAATAATCCGGAATTGGATGAGGATGAGGATGATGATGATAATGATGAGGATGATACAAATTCTATTAGTTAATTTATATTTTATCACTGCTGGAATTATCCACTATTTGTAAGTTTTTTTTTGTCTTTTTATTACCTCGTAAAATAACCATTTTTTTTGTTTTTCCTTTTTTAAACAACATGGTTTGTTCTGGTGAGATAGATGACGATGCTTCCTCAACAATTAATTGTTTCTTTTTTTCCTTTTTTACCTTTTTTCTAGATTCTTCTTTTTCCTCTTTATCCTGTTTTTCCTCTTTTTCCTCCTTTTCCTCCTTTTCCTCCTTTTCCTCTTCATCCGCAGAATCATCTTCAATGATTATAGGTTTCTTTTTAGCATAAACAGTAGCTAATGGCTTAACAAAATGTTCCAAATAAGATTCGACAGATAATTTATTGTCAAAAGCAGCATCTATTTTGTCAACACAATTTTCATTAAATTTGTTGAGAGAAATAAACACCTCGCTTTCATGGGATACAACAAGTTTATACCCAGGCACATTTTCAGCTCTTAACCCAGGTATAATAATAAACGCAAAACTCTCATTTTTATCACCGTATCCAACAAACGCACTTCTCTCATATTTGGTTTGAAAAATAAATTTTTTACTGATAAAAATGGTAGGAATCTTATATTTTTGCACCAATAGCCACAAATCAAACATAGTTAAAAAATAATTATCTGTATAAATAAAACTAGCAAAAGATAAGGTTTCTGATTTTACCTGGTCTCCTAGTGTTTTTTTACCTTCTATAATTAAAATATCAATTATTTTGTCCATATAATTATTCAAATATTTTTTGTATTCGTCATATAGTTCATTTTTGATATGATTTATGGTAAGCTTTTTACCTGTTTTTTTCTCAATTAAATCCATCATAATATGGAATGTACACGAATGACTTTTATTATATCCGATTTCTTTATAATTTTCCGGAAAACAATTTTTCCATACACTCGAAGTAATCAGTTTTGTCGTAGTTACTTGACAAGCTATTTCATTTTTTCGCCCTAGCGCATGATCCAGCGAAGGGATAGTATTGTCATACATTTGTGTAATTAAAGGTTCTGCTTCGTCATAAGAATTATATTTTATATATTTGTTTGCGATTGTTGGAACTAATGTTTCAAAATATTCTTGCGTTAATAATGATTGAATCAAAATAATTTCATTATCTCTTAAATTATATCCGATATTTCCAAAAGATAAATATGTTTGAGGCTGAAGCATAAATGATTTGATTCTATTGTATCTAATTAACTCATCTGCCATTCTTCCATAATAAATAGATTCATTTTCCTTATTTGGATGCAGCAAATTATTTTTAGGGAGTATTAATTTACATTTGCCGTTATTGGTTACTGCGCATAAATTCGGCGTTTGAGAACAATTATCCTTATCTTTTACAAGACAAGTAGAAATTTCATCAATTAATTTATAAAAATTATTGTCGCCAGTAAATTGTATTTTATCACTTACTATTTCTCGTAACAATTTATCCATGTTTTTCAATTTTTCAGAATATATTATATATTCATTTAACATTTCGGCTTCTATTTTCTCTCTTATTTTAATATTCTCATAATCATTTAACAAAATCCTTATTGTATTTCTGAAAACATTGTAAAAATTAGTCTCTAATTTAATTTTCTTTATATAATCGACGCGTTCTTGATCTACATTATCTTTAGTTGTAATGGGGACATCTATAGATACCATGGGAGTTGCCTTAGTATTTACAATATAATTATCATTTTTAATAGAAGGAATATTATACTCTGAAAAAATATCCTTCTCGGCAATCGGTGTAGATAATTGAATAAATTGGTTTGTTTCAGTCAGTATGCCAACAACCATTTCATCTTCTACAATTTTAAATGCTGGTTTACATGGTATTTCTGCCTTGTCCTTTCTTTTTTTACTTCTTTTTTCTAATTTCGTTAAAAATAGATATGTTTCTTCATATGTTTTCCATAAACTGAGATCAGTCATAAATATATAATCTAGATCTTTTTTCAAATTTTCATCTATGGCTGATGGATAACATGGTACAAACCCAACATTGGCTGCTTTTGGCTCTTCTGCCAAAACTCCAATCACTTTATTATTAAAATTAACAACTAATTTCAATATTTTATATTCATACAAGTCTAATTTTTGAATCAAATTATATAATAATAATGCTCTTTTTGCTTTATAAATATTAGGCATGCTCTCAATTGGTTTACAAATGGTTGTAAAAAATGGCTTTATGATGCCTTTAAAAACCGCGCGCATTGTTTTGGACAGTTGTGGGTCATATTCTTTGAATTCTTTCGCAATCGACAGTTTATTTTTATTAACTGTATAAGAAAATATGGGTTCATAATAATTATTTTCCTTCAATAAAAATATGGAAGGCTTTCTTGCCTCATAAAATTCACTTGAATAATGATTTGTTGGGCATAAAATTTGAACATTATTTGTAATATCATCATTTGGTAACTGAAAAATAATTAAATTTACGCCTGTTGTAAATAAGTATTTATTCGGCCTACTAATTAGATCCCATAAATATGTATGATCTATTATAGCATCATCATCATTTAAGAAATTCTTGAAATTCTCAAAAGCACTAATAACCTTTTTAAAATAACTTTTATCAGTTTCATTATCCATATTCAGTTTCGTAATAAGTTTATTATTTTTCATATATGGAGTAATATCTACATCACTTTTTATATTTTGAAAATCGGTTACCAAATTACCATTTTGATATTTAATAAAATTATCAATCGTTAATGATTTAATTAGGCGATCCTTCATTTCACGTATTGTTAATACTTTTGCTACAGACACCTGTTTATTTTCATCAGCGATTCTTTTACCAAAAAATATTGCGTCTGAAATACATGCGACAAATGATTGTTTTTTATTTACTTCGACACCGTGACGTAATAGACAAGGATGATTTTGTTTTATATTTGTATTTGTTTTACTTATTTGACAGTCCGCATTAACTTCGTGTAGTAATTTTTGAATACCAACTGGTAAATATCCCCATCTACCAGGTTGAAGAGGAAATTTATCAGGGCCTTTTATATACTCATCTTCTTCCTTTTGTTTTCCCTGTTCCTTTTCCGGTTCCATTCCCTGTTCTTTGTCTTCTTGAAGACCATTATCTTCATTTGTAGCACACTTCTTATTAGCGGTTATTCTACCTTCAGTATTATATTTATCAAAACAACATGGTAAGCAAAACCCATCAGGATGTTTATCCGTTTGATATCCAGGATAACGTTTATAATCTGGATCATCTGGTTTGGGTTTATAAAATTCGTACACGTAGTAGCCAGGTTTCACTTTTTTATCTCCTTTTGGTAAAACCTTTCCACAGGTGGGATGCATCAATTCTTTTTTACCATCTTTACCAATTACTTCTTTTAAATCCTTGGGATCAACTAATGTATTATTTTTAAGACACCAGTATCTAGGACAAATATAATTAAATTTATTTTTTGGATTTGAGCCGTATTTGATTACATCTTCGTCTCTTAAAAAACCTTTATGTTCTTTATTTATTTTTGATAATTGCGAGTCAGTTAAGATAACTGGTTGTCTCCTCGTGTCTGATCTACATGTTCGCGAATATGCGTTATATTCAGGAGTATCTTCTTTCAGAATTAATATTGGATCATGTTTTTCAATTAGAGTTTGAAAATAATAAGGTTTGTTTAATTTTAAACCATCGATATTTTTTACTTCATTTTCTTCGAAATCATCTTTTTCAGAATTATTTCCAACTGATTCAGCATCGGCATCAGCATCAGCATCGGCATTCGTCTCAACATCAGATTCATACTCTTTTTTGTCTTCTGGTTTGTCTTCTGGTTTGTCTTCTATTTTGTCTTCCGATTTTTCTGATGGGATGGATTCTAATTTTTCAGGTTCAATATTTATTGGAGACGGTATATCAGAAGAAACACTATTTTCACTTGGAATATTAGATGATGCTGATAAGGAATCGATACTAGAACCGCTAGGAATGGTTACACCATTATACGTATTTTTTTCATCTTTTTCATCTTTTACACTATTATCTGAATTTGATTTTTCGCTTTCTATAGATGAATCGCTATCTTTTCCTCCAGTTTTATCTTCCTCTTCATCCTCATCTTCATCATCCTCATCTTCATCTTCATCTTCATGTTCATCATAAAATAAATTAAACGCCCCAGTTGGTTTATCTTTTTCAATTTTATACTCAACTACATCGTCTTCAATAGAAGGTATTTCAGAAGCAGAACTCTCTGTTGGAGAGATAATATCAGGTATATTAATTTCATGCTGTTCTCCTGAAGAACAAAAACGATTCATATCTGAGACAGGATATGCTGTGCTGGTTTTATCTTGTGTCAAACGAATAATACTATCTAAATAAATAGGAATAGTTAACAAATAATTTATATCGTTTATATTTTCAACCGTAATTTTAATAACACTGGTTTTTTGATCCAATAAAATGGTCGTTTTGAAACCAGGATTTTCTTTGATTTTAATATCCGATTTTCGCACACCTCGTTCCACTTGTATTTCATTCGCAATTTTTCTTACAAGATCTTCTGCTTGTGTACGATCCAAATCTCCAGGAAAATTCTCTAAAAGAGCGGTTATTATTTCATTACCTCTATACCCTTGTTCACTCTTTTCAAGAATAAACGCCTCTTGACTAGTAACTTTGTTAAAGTTTGATACTCTTTTAAGACGTAAATGAATACCGGAGGTATATTCACTAGATTCATTGTTAAATAAACTGGATATACATCCTTTATATGGCTCCAAATGAATTGGTTTTGAAATCTCTATATTTGATTCGTATGTAAGCTGTTTAATCTCTATATTTTCATCATGTAAACTATTAAATTTGTTTAATTTATAACCACTTTGCTCTAATAAATTTTTTACTTCTTGAATAATTGGATTTACAGTGTCTATGAAGAGTTTATCTATTTCATTTTCATTTACAACTGAGTCAAATTCAGATGTAATCGTAATATATCCATTTTCATCAAAATCGCATACTAATATTTGCGATTTATCACCATATTTATGTTCAATATAAACAGAGACGGATTTAGACTTTGCAATATTTTTCATTATTTTGAAAATATTTGATTTTTTAAGATATGGTATTTTTCTACCATCCGCTGATATCTTATCCGCAGTATAAAGCCTATAAATATTTTCTTGTCTTACAGATGGGTTATACTTTATTAATGGGTTCATTTCTGTGGCGTGTATAATTTTAAAAATGATTTCTAACGGAATTTTAACAACAAAGTCTGGTTTAATTACAGCCTTTATATATTTAATCCCTTTATTCACATAATGTAAGTTTGATTTTTTTAAATTATAAATATCATAAAACATGTCAACTGTTTTAAATAAATGGATCGTTTTGTCATTTAACACTTTTTTATTTTCCTCTATTAATTTATCAGCGGATTCTAGTAAATCATCTAATGTATTGATATTTTGATTATATAAAAAGGGATAATAAATCTTCATAGTATTTTCTTCCGATATATTTTTATCAGCAACAGATTTCAATACATCTTTCGCTAGACACAAATAAATGTTGTTATTCACAATTTTACCATTATTTAATAATAAATGACTATTTAATGTTGTCAATGATTTACGTGCGGATTTTTCAAAAAACGTGTCATACGCTTTTACATCATATGGGTTACATATAAAAGGGTATTCATTTTCAACAATAAAAAACTTCTGTCCTAAAACTTTATTAATAATGTATTTTTTATCGTTTATTTTCATTTCCAAAATATCATCGAAATCGTATATATCTTTTTCTACCGGCGGAATAAATTTTGCGCCGGATTCATCGCTTACAATATTAGACACAAATTGATCTAAGCGGATTTGTGATAAATCCAGTTTTTTATTTTGGGTTAATGATTGATACACTGAAATAGAATTAAGTTTTTCTATTTTTTGACAAAATAAATAAATTTCTTCTAATGATATCGTTTTCTTCAATTCATTTAAAATCTTAAGTTTAATAACTCCTATAGTATCATCATAATGAATTTTTTCTTCGCAAAAATGTATATTTATGTTGTGTTTATTAATGTTATCAATCTCTTCGTCGGTAAATATTTTCTTAAATAATTCTTCTTCTTCTTGTTTTTCAATATTTTTACCATAAAATATGTATATTGTATCAATATTTTCATCCACCAAATAATTAACTTTATATATTGGATTATAATCTAAAGCTGAATCTTTATGAGAAGCTTCTGTATCTATTATTTTTTTTGGAATGGGTTCTAACATATATATAAAGTTACTATTATTTTTAATTTAGTTATTTACAAAGTAATAAAATTAAAAAAATGGAGTTTGAGCGATCCGAATAAAAAGGCGACGGTTTTAAGCCCAGCGAAAAGCGGAGCAAAAAGCGGAACTTCAGTGAAGGAGTATGAAGGAGTAAAAGAGTTAACAAAAGCAACCCTTTTCAAAAAATGGTAAAACTATTAATAAATAAAACGCATAATAAATCATAACTAAATTTACCATCCAACACCACATAGACGACATTGTATTATCTTTGATATAATTATAATAAGAAATAAGCAAGGTGACTAATCCAAATATGATATAGTACCATTTTCTTTTATAAATAAAACTAACTAAAAGGAAAAATAGCCAAATGATAAAAACGAATGGAGATACATCAAAAAATTTCCATTGTAAATGTCCATTTTCGCTTACTATAGAAGAAACATTTTTAGTAGAAAATTTATAAATAGAATACGGTATTGCTAGTGATAAATATGTCATTAATAATATATTTCTTAAGTGTAATTGCGCACTTGTTAAAATCATAATACTTAAAATAGGTTGAAGAATTAATAAAAGGACTGCCGCAATCGAAAATATATGGTTATAAAATTTATTATTAATATTGCGCCAAATAAAACATTCTATTAATTGCATGAAAATAACTGATGTGAAAAATAAATATACCCATATATTATTTAATTCTGGGATTTTATATTGTGTGAAAGCATTATTGTATATAATAAGTAATAAAACAAAAATACTAAACACAAATGTATTTAGTGAAACAGATTCATTCCAACACATTCACTTATTATAAGGTGTTAAAATATAATATTTTCATGAATAAAAATGTATGTGGAGGAAAAAGTAGAAAGAGGAGGAGGTCATAAATAGTTTACACTAAGTCATAATAGGGGTTATCATTTATATCCATACCACAATACGATTGTGGGTTCTTTTTATAATCTACTGGTTGATAAATATTTGCGGCTTTTGCGTTTTCTAATAAAAATTTAAAATTTTGCCAGAATTCTTGTTTGTGACCTACAGAACTAGTCATAATATGAGATAATTCGTGTAGGGCGACAAAGGTTAATGTATTGATATCAATTAATTTATTACCGTCTTTCGTAGTATTTAAACAGAACGCGAGTTTTTCACCTTTATTTTCACTATATGCTGTCAATTCGCTGGTAGGTAATGTTTCGCTTACACGCTTTGGATTAAAACCTTCAACCAGCCGTATCGTGCGAGGATCTTCTGGGTGTTTTTCCTTCATATATAGAACCATTTTTTTACATTTGTCGGTTACAGTTGCCAACAAATTGGCAGCCAATTCGAGTTTCTCTCGCTCTCTAACACAATATCTATTACCATCTTTGGACGCAATAATACATTTTAAATTAAATGCGTCGGACTCATAATAAATTCTTAAACAAAATAATAGTATAAACGCTATAAAAATATAAAAAAATATACTATGCTTTTCCATGTATATTATATTGTTATTAAAAGTAGAACAAAAATTTTATTTACGATGAGAAGGTATGTGATTTTATAAATTAATATAATAATTTATAAAATAATTTATAACCAGAATATTATATTTTTGATATAATATCAAAAATATGATATCAAAAATATAATATCAAAAATATGATATTCACATATAATTTAATTTATTGGGATCCTGCTCCTAATTCAAGGGGTACGCGCATGAAATCTGGCTCAATTGTGCTCTGGTTCCAGGGACCAACATTCATTTGTGGGTTAGGGGGTTCAGAGCGAATTTGAAGATTTGCGTTTCTTAATGTTTGTCCAATAGTATCAATTCCAATATGATAACCAGCCTTGAGCAAGTTAATGTTTGAAAGTTCGCCTTTGCCAGAAGGGTTCAATTGAGCCCATTGACTATTAGAATCCTTAGGTAAGAGTTCAGCAGGGTTTTGGATATTCGGCTTAGAACAAGACGACGGAAGACCAGGCATACTTGTTTGAACACCAGTTGCGGAAGCAAACACTTCATTTTGTCCTAAAGGCTCAGAGGGTTTAACTCCAGCAGACATTTGAGCATTGGTGTTTTTGTATTGTTGTTGCATCATTTGATTTGATTCATTACCAGACATTCCCTTGCTGGATAAGTAATTTGCGAATAAACTAACTCCATAGGCCACAATTAATAAAACCAAAATTGCTCCGATTCCATAGTCATTCCATAGCTTTTTTAGAGAGACGTTCATTATATAAAATTAATGATAAAATAATTTTTAGAATACATATTTAATTGAATTATCTTTTAAATATGTAATGTTTCTCTAAACATTTAATATATGCTAAATTTATTTATAGGCCATCTAATTCACTTTCAGAAACCTCGTCTATTTCAGTATCAAATTCACAATCACTATCATCCAAATCTTCTAACATATATGTTTTCTTAATATTCTTTGCTTCTAAATAAGCAATAATGGCGGCCTTTTTTGCTGCCTTTGCTTTATTTCTTGCCTCTTTATATAATTCAAAATATACTACATTCGGTTTTTTAAGCTTGAATGTTTCTAAATTATTCTCTGAGGTTATATCTAAATCGACCTCTTTCAATTTTGTAAGATCTTTCAGTTCTTCAGTATTATCTAAATCTTCAAATTGAATATCTATATCTAATAACATATTTTCTTTCTCCGTAGTCACATTTATATTATCGACCGGCGTCGGTTGATTATTATTATTATTATCATCAACCGACATCTCTTGATTATTATTATTATTATCAGCCGGTGTAGTATTTATGTCTAGTGTTCCTATTTTTTCTGGAATCATATTTTCAACCACATCATTCTCTAAACTATTTGGCGTATCTATATTATCTGAATCAATTGTTTCATCGTTATTTTTTTCTAAAGAATCTTCTTCTACCATTAATTCCATCTGATTATCCGTAAATTTACTATTTTGTTTGGATGTTTTTATTAAACAATTATCAAATAATGGTTCATTATCTAATACCATTATCTGTTTTAATTCAATTTCTATTTGAAAATTTCTAGCTGTAAACTTTATTCCTTGTATTTCTAAAATAGATATAATATTTGTTTCAGTTGTAATATCATCTATGCTTAAAGATACTTCATTTTCATTATATATTTTAACAGCAGGTAAATTCAATTGATTATTTTTGATATTTGTTCTAACTAAATAATATTTACCGGACTTATACACACGAATTGTAGAATTAAACGCAGATTCAATGTCAGTTTCCTCAAGTGTATTTTGAAACCATATGCTACCTTTTTCAAAAATTAATTTTTGACATTTTTCTTCTAAATTTTCAAACCAATTTATCAAATTTTCGGCGTTATTATCAAACATTAAATCGCAATAATATTTTTTACCTGATTTTACTAAACCTTGACGAGTAAGACTTTTTACGGTTTGTATATAGAGCGGTTTATTGTTGTGTAAAATTTTCGTAAAATACGCTCCTCCTTGAATACCAGATGGATGTGCTAAAGATAACTTTGAAAAATCAAATGATTTGTTCGGTTCGATAATATTTTCCATTATTATTGGATCTATAGAAAAATTAAAATCTAATAACACGCATAATTATGTTAAATGCGCATTTAAATTTTATGTATAGTTAGTATGAAAGATTCATTCGTTCAATCGACATTACCTTTGGTTCAAGCAACAATGCCTTTAGTTCATCAATGTTTAGACATTTTAAAAAGGGACGATATAAAGAGTGAGTTTAAGGTCATATTAAAGCCGGTAATTGATTTTGTGTTATATGAGATAAACCCATATATTTATATGACGGTCGCGTTGGTTTTTATGATTTTTATAATGATTTTAGCAATACTTGTTATTTTGGTTTTGTTATTACGTAATAAACAATTTTTAAATAAAATTGTTTAAATTATGGATTATATTTTTATTCTCACTATTCTATATAATTATGGCAAATAAAAGTTACCGCAAACATAGACATGGTGGTCGAAAATATGGTACTCGTAGACATAAGAGAGGTGGAGCAGGCGCAGCTTCCCCTGCGTCATATAGCGACGCACAGAGCTATATGTTGGCTACTACTGGGCCTGGTGATCAACAATATAACAACGTGTTTCAGTCGTCGCAAAATTCTACAAATTCGAATGCTATTGTAGGTCTTCAAGGGCAAAAGGCAGGTAAAAGAAGAAGAAGTAGAGCTGGGTCTAAGAAGAGACGCGGTGGTCTATGGGGAACCATTATCAATCAAGCGGTAGTCCCTCTCAGCATATTAGGTATGCAACAAACATATGGACGTAAGAAGCGTGGTGGAAGAAAGACTCGCAGACACCGTCATTAAATTTTTATAGAAAATATATAAGTTATATAAGTTATATAAGTTATATAAGTTATGTTATTCATTATATTTTATTTTATATAATTATTAATGAGTTTTGAAGGGCAAATTCAACAATGGGTTTCTATTGATAATCAATTAAAAGGTTTAAATGAAAAGGTAAAGGAATTACGTGATAAAAAAAATGTTTTATCTGAAAATATTACAAAATATGCTTCGACGAATAATCTCTCTAATGCGACAGTTCAAATTAGCGATGGTAGATTAAAATTTACAAATACAAATGTTTGCGAACCATTAACGTTTAAATATTTGGAAAAGACTTTAGCTGAAGTTATTAAAAATGAAACACAAGTAAAAATGATTATGGATCATGTAAAACAAAAACGTGCTGTAAAAGTTGTTTCAGAAATTAAGCGCTTTTCTAACAATTAATTATTATATAACTATTTTATATGAGCTATATTGGAAAAAATGAATTAATTACTTACAATGATGATGAGATGGGGATTTTTAGTGGTGGATTTAGTGTTAAATCAATTATGCTAAATCAAGGAATCTCTCCCATAATGACATTAAATAATAATGTGGTGCAAAATGGAGGTTCTGAAAAAGTATCTGATATTTTTAATGATTTAGTGGTGCCTAATTGGGCTTTTTCCCTTCCGAATAAGATGATGGGAGGATCATCTAAAAATATAAATAAACATAAACATAAACATAATTATGACAAAGATAAAGATGAAGATTCATCTGATTCATCTGATTCATCCGATTCATCCGATGAAGAAATTGACGAGGACTTACATGATAAATTATTAGATTTAGTAAGAGAATATGATACTAAACAAAATAAAAAGAAAACTACTAAAAAAAATGTTAAAAATATGATTAAAGGTACTAGAAAAAATAAGAAAAAATAAAATAATATAAATAATTATATCAGCTTAATATATTAATTAAACTGATATTATGAATATAATAACTTCTTATGATACAGATAATGATTTTAGACCGAATACTAGATCTAGATCATTGTTAAAATCGAAAATGTTACAGAAACAAAAAACAAAAGGAAATAAAAAGGTGAAAACAACAATCTTACCAAAATTAGAGATGATTCGAAATTCTGAAGAATGTTTTATTTGTTGGGAATACATAAAAAATAATAATGAAACACCTATAAAATTACAAAATCAAACTATTTATTTTAATACATGTGAATGCGACGGATTAATACATACATCGTGTTTAGAATATTGGTATACTACTCGTAATATATGTCCTATATGTCGCAATATAATGATAATAAATAATAATGAATTTATGGGTTATTCTGTTTATAAACAAAAATATATAATAAAATGTTGTGTTTTTTTAAAGCGAAATTATATGTTTATTTTAAGATTTTTATTTGTGTTATTATTTTCTATACGTGTTTCAAGTTATATCAAGAATATCTATCATAAAAAGTATGACGTCATTGATAAAAATAATTACGGATATTGTGATATTCATGAGAATAACACTAATGATATTAATAAAAATGATTACCAATTAAAATGGTAACAAGTAGTTTATATTTTATTATAACAAATGTATAATAAAATAACTAGTTTCTAATTATAATTAAATTTATATTTATATTTATATTTTATACTTGACTCCAATTATTGTAATTAAATGGAGAAACTAACACAGAGTCTACTTTATTTTTCCATAAATCGACCTTTTTCTGGAATGCGATATCTTCTACCGTTTGTGGGTATGGACTAGCTACCTCCATAAGACTTTCTTCTTCCTTTGTAATTTTTGGTTTATTACCGTAACAATTTACACCAAATTGTACGTTGGGATTTGCTATATAACCACCATTTATACCTGGTCTTCCACAATCATGCTCATGTCCCTTAATTTTCTGTAAATTATCAAATGTTTTTTTTTGTGTTGGAAATAATGCCATTTGCCCATCTGACCACCCATAATTACACCATTCGCCTCCATTTTTATAAGAATCCTCCACTTGTTGGTAAGTTGCTAATGACGCACCATATGCTTGACACAATGCTTTCGCGTTGTCATATTTGTAATAATTTCCAGGAACATTAAATACTTGTTTCTTAAATCTAATTTCTGGGACAGATGAAGGATTATACGTGCTTTGATCAACAACAATATCAATTATTGGTTTGTCTGAAAAAAAATCCTTAATATAAGCGGTTATACTTATACTGAAAAAGTATTGGAATGCGTTTATTAAAATTAGAACGATTAAAATAGCAATGATGATTATTCCCATAGTATTTTGTCCACCTTCTATAGAAGAACTGGAAATATTACTCGTTCCTGTATTATTTCCTAAAGAAGAAAAGAATACGAAATATGCTATAATTATTAAAAAAATTATTAAAAACCCAATTGGATTTAATATGTAACTGTTTAAATAATTATACATATTTACTGGATCAGTCGTTGATGTTGTATTTACTACTTCCATTTATATAATATATATAAATAGTTATAAAAAGATATTATTTTGTTGCGTTTTTAGATTATTCGATTATTCGATTATTCGATTATTCGATTATTCGATTATTAGATTAACTGTTTCTTTCTATAAAAAAGGCAATATGCTTTTGTACTTACAATAGAATCCTTTAATCCTACTTCTGAAACACTCGTATCATTAAAATGATACCATTTTCCATTTGCGTTTTTAACATATGCTGTATAATGCCCTCCTAATACACCGCCGCTATGATTACATACTCCATATAGCTCATATTTATAGCTATTTTTTTTATATCCAACAACATACTTTGATAAGTCTAAATCATCAAATGGGAAATCAATTAATATTTGATTTTTTTGATTTCTTGCGTTAAATCTTTTAAAATCAAGAACTAATATATTTGGAAATGACCAAAAAAGCAGCCTTTTTTTAATATTTTCTTTTTGTTTTGTTTCTTCATTATACCACGCATTATCTCCATCTAATATTTCGCCTTCAACATATAAATCAAAACAATCGGTTAATGACGGTGATTTATTATCCGCCGGAATAGGTAAATCAATCATAAAATACGGTTCCGGTGTAATTTGTAATTGTTTACCGGTCTCTACAGATGTTATCTCGGAAACGTGTATAGCATAAAACATGTTCCAAATTTCAGAATATTCCTTTGAATACATATTTTGAATCATTTCAAAACATTTTACAGCTATTTTATCAGTTTCATTTTCTACCGTACCAGACATAGTCATTTTAATTTCTCTAGAAAGTGATGTATGAAAACAATCAATAATAAATAATAAAAACTCTGGTAGATCGTTTTGGGAATAACCAGTAAACATCTCAATATTTTTCATTCCGGCTATTTTTTGAACTGTTTTTAAAAATTTACCTGGTGAAATGATACAATTTTTATCCCACATAATTTTTCTTAGATTGTCCCATTCTATTAATAAAGCAGACTCTCCCTTATTTTTGAGTCTTTTTTTATACGTTTCTTGCTCTAAAAAAGAATTTAACTCGTATGTATGTGATAATATTTGCATACACGAATTAATAAAACATGTATTTCCCAAATTGGCTAAGCCACTTAATCCTTTGTCTTTATAGGTGTCAATATTCATATTTTTATTATTCATTATAGTTTACTATTATTTATAGTAATATATTTAAACAGATTTAATAAATATATAATATATATACATATGAATCGTACATTTAACGTAAACAATGATAACTTATTTTTGATTAGTATATTGAATAATATGTATAATGATAACGCAACACAAATACATAATTTAATGGAAAGTAATAATCAAATTAGAACTGTTTTAACTGATATACATTCGAATAATAGAAACAGAAATAGGAATAGAAATAATGCTAGTATAAGAAATCACTATAATTATAGAAATAATGTAAGAGACTCCAATGTAAGAGACTCCAATGTAAGAGACTCCAATGTAAGAGACTCCAATGTAAGAGAATCCAATGTAAGAGAATCCAATGTAAGAGAATCCAATGTAAGAGAATCCAATGTAAGAGGATCCGCCGTAAGAAATAATGATTCCAATAGAGTTTTTATAAATAATAGACCATATATTATTGATAATATTCGCGAATATATTATTCCATCCACTTGGGGGCAAAACGGAGGATTAGGTGCTAACCGAATGAGTTCAGAAGCAAGACAAACCGCAAGAGATTTAAATCTAACAAATATTTTACAGACCTTTTTTGATCCGATTGAAATTTATCCAACCCAATCACAAATTGAAGAAGCTACAAGAACTGTAATATATAGTTCCATTTTACAACCAAATAATGTTTCTTGCCCTATCTCTCTCGAACCATTTAACGATACTGATATTGTAACACAGATACGATATTGTGGTCATATTTTTAACACATCTGAAATAAATTCTTGGTTTAGTTCTCATTGTAAATGTCCGGTTTGTAGATATGATATTAGAAATTATAACGCAAATATAATAGATTCGTCAAATTCTACTACGTCTATTAATATGCCATTAGAGAGAACTCCGCAAAATATATCAACGGACATTTCAAATAATTTTATGAGTAATGTTGCGGATTTATTTATAAATGAATTTATGTCACCGTCAATAAATGGATCACTTGATAATAATAGAGTATATAATTTATTTTCCGATGCGTCTAATAACAGTACTTCTTCATTATTACCATTATATTTATCATTTATATCACCACCGAGACGGTATTAGTAGTATTATGTATATTTTTTAAATGATAAGAGGTGTAAACAATATAAAGGTAAATGTGTAATGTATACTATCAAATGAGCTCTTATAAACGATTTGGCAAAAAGTGGACTATCACCGAAATTCTATCTCTTCAGCGCGAGTATGAATTGTTGGAATTGAGCATTCAAGATATTGCGGTTAAGCATCAAAGAAGTGTTAGTGGTATTCTATTTAAACTAGAGGATGAAGGATTTATTGTTAATTTAGAATCAGCTAGAGGATATGCTGAGTGGTATTATTCTGTTTATGGACAAGATAATGTAGCTTCTGAATCATCTGAAGTCGACGATAATGAGAATGATGACGATAACAACGATAACAACGATAACAACGATAACAATGATGACGATGATAATAATAGTGAAACTCAGGTTGATAATAATACGGCTGATGTAGATGAACTAACCGATCGTGTATGGAGCTTGGAAACCTCAGTACAAGAAATTAAAAATATGGTTTCTCAAATGTTTCAAGGATTAGTTAATAAAAAGGCAGTAAAGCGCGCACCATTAAGGTCTACACGTGTGTAAAATAACAATTATATGTGAAAATATTCAATATTCAATATTCAAATTCAATATTCATAATCAATTTTATTCATATTCCTTCGACTAAAGTCTTCAGAATATAATCAGAAAACTTCGATTAAATCTACGTTTTCCTCCAAAATACTTCAATCATTATTAGAATGGATTTTTGGAGCGATCCAAAGGCGACGGTGAGCGAGGGAATTATAGAATCATTTACAAATAGAAAAAAGATTTACACCTTTTCTCATCTCAAACACCAAATATTACATTTTTGTAAATATTTATTTTATATTTACTGAATAATAATAATAATTAAAATAATATATATATATATTCAAATGTATCCTGTAATTGTATGTATAGCAAAAAAAGAACATGATTATATTGAAGAATTTGTAAAATACCATTTAGCGTTAGGTTTTAAATATATATTTTTATATGATAATGAAGATAGACCTACATATGAAATAATGCTTCATAAATATAAAGATAATATAAAATTTATACATTTGCCGTTTAATAATTATAATAAACCAGTTCAATATGTAGCATTAGATAATTTTATAAAAAATTATTTATTCAGAGCTAATATAACTCACGTAGCACATATCGATATTGACGAATTTATTGTTTTGAAAAAACATGAAAATATTTGTGATTTTATCAAAGAATATATAGTAGGTAATTGTCAAGGTATAGGTATGAATTGGAGATTTTTTGGCTCATCTGGAAGATCAAACAAAACAAATGAACCTAATACCATTCGTTTTACCATGTGTGAAAAAAAAGGTAATGTGCATATAAAAACTTTATTTAAAAAGGATTATTTTTTACGTTTTAATGAATGTCACAGTGTAACATTTTCACGCGGATATACAAAGTCAACAAATAATACTATTATTAATGGTCCATTTAATGATAATATTGATTTTGATGTTATTCAATTAAATCATTACAAATGTAAAACATTGCCTGAATATAGATATATTCGAACAAGACAAAGAGCAGATGTTAAAGGAAATATAAATGAAAATGTAGATGAACAGTTTAAAATATATAATATTAATGAAATTGAAGATTTACACGCATACAATTTTTATAAAAAAATCGGCAACTGAAATGTTAAAAAGTGTAAAATACTTAATTTTTACAAAAAAAAATAATTCAACAAAATAATAATAATAATGCTAATCCTGCCAATAACAATATTAAAAATTGAAAGGATGACATATATTATTTGTTCATATTTTATAAAATTTTTATTATATTTTATAAAATTTTTATTATATCTTATATATTATACCTTATATACATTATTTTGCTCCAAAGTATTTCTTTAAACTTTGAACGCCATCCTTTTCATTGTTGGTTTCTCGTAGATATTCATCAAATAATAAAGCCTTTACTTCTTTATTTTTTAATTGTTCTAATTTATCTTCAAATTTTTCCGGAACAGTATTCTTACGCAATATATCAACCTCTTTTTTAAATTTTGAGATCTTTGACAGTTTTTTATTATTTTCCCAAATCTTTTCTAAAACTAACGCAAATACTTGTTGAACAGGTTTCATTATTTGATTTGTGATGTAAAAGGAATAATCTATTTTTAAATTATTCTCTCTAATAAATGTAGGGGTTTCTATTTTGTCACATTGTAATGCCTTTTTATTACTATTATTAATATAGGCATAAGGTATTCTATCACCTGAACTAGGTTTATTTCCAGGATCTCTTGCGGTAATTCTATCTGCTAAAACTTTGTGAGCGATCGATTTAGGATTTTTATAACCAGAACGCAGCGATTTTGTAATAATTAATTTATCAATGGTATATTTTTCATCAACAATATTTTGTAAACAAGATTTCAAGAAATCGATTGCTTTTTGAATATTTTGCTCTTTCATTAAAATATCAATAATGCCGCCATATATATCTTTTACTATAGGTGCGTTATCACGACGTTTTAATACAATACCCATTTCTTTTCGTTTACATTTATTTGGATCTGTTTCATACAACATGCCAACATATCTCTTTTTCGATAATAAACAGAATGGCATAAACGTTTTTTCATATTCCAAATCATGCGGACCTTTCAAGAAACTAGATGCTAAATGTCCGGCTTCTTGGGCCAATTCAATTGTAATTTCTAATGCTTCCTTACCTCGAATTGGTTTGCCTTCAGGCGTTTGTAAGTTAAATGTGAAGAATACTGAATCCGTGTCACCATATATGTACTCGGCGCGCGTTACTACATTTCCATAATTTAGCGTAGGGCAAATTCGATTTCCATAACAATTTTCTATTATTTTTTTCGCATAAATTAATAATTTTCTACCAATTGCGGTTGTACACGCGGCGATATCTTGTTCGTAAAAGGTGCATGTTTTGGCACCACATCCTCCATAAAGCGAATTAGCTGTTAGTTTATAACCTATCTGACGTTGATCTAACACCTGTTTCATGAATTCGTCTGTTTGTAGAGGAATTAATTTTCGCGTGGTTTTTCTAGCCATCAACAATTCTTCTAAAATAGAAGGCATAATTGCTTTCCCTTCTGGAAACTGCGCAAACCTACAAATTTTTGAACCTGATAAAATTTTTTCAGGAGTCGATGTAGGCGTTTTTCTAATCGATTTATATGTATCATATGTAACATCTACGTACTCGTATCCAGGCAAATTATCATAAATAAAATTCCCATTTGCGTCTTGTTCACCATATATTTTAATTAGATTTCCAGCTAAATCATATTCTTTAAACCACACCTTGCTGTCATGTGATAAATTTTCACTAATCATTGAACTAGGATAAAGAGATGCGTAATCTACACACGCAACAGGATTATCCAAATATAAATCACATTTTGGATCTAGAACTGTGGCGCCTTCATATACATCCTCTAGACTACCCTTTTCTATAACTGGCATCAAAGTGCGCTTTTCTCTACATTTTTTCGCAATATAACTGGTCAGTTTAATTCCTTGACCTCTCATAACTAGGAAATTAATTGGCACGCTACAAATTTTCGCCATTTCAATAAATCCGGTAAGAACGTCCGATTTATTAAACAAATAATGAACCAAGTTGCAATCCTGAATACAATATTTCGCAATCACAGATCTATCATCAGCTGTACCATTTGTCATTCTAAAAATATCTTTTGGGGTTACATCATCTTTTGCCAAACACCATCGGACTTTTTTACTTGTATCAGGTTTAATGATTCCATTAATTTTGAATTTACAGTCTTTTTTATTTACATATGTAACCAAAAACTTCGCTCCATTATCATAATAATCTACCGTATGACCTATTTCTTCAAAATGGATATAACTACCTACTAATAATCCGGTCATATTGGCTGTTTTAATTTCAGTTTCTGGTACTATATCCGAATGTATATCAGACTCTATATAATCAAAGGTTTTAACAAAATCACCAATAAAATTACCAGCAACGTAGTCCAATTTGTAACTTGTTAAATTAGCTTCTCGACGATAAAAGTTATACATATCCACTTGTAAGCGGCCATTAATTTTAATAAACTTTAAATCATGATCACCGCTAGCAATTTTAACACTACTTTCTTCTATTTTAAATTTACCAGTTTCATTATCTTTTGTAGCACAAATCTCATCGATATTTCTAGATAATTTCAAGAATTCCGCAGCACAATTATTTTCCTCTGATCGTCTAAACATAAATTCATAATCAAAGCCAAATATATTGTAACCAATAATAATATCCGGATTTTCTTTTTGAACTAACTTTTGCCATGCCAATAACACTTCCTTTTCTGTTTTATAGCTTTCGAGAATACTATTTTCAATTGGCATATCGGTACATGTGTTCAAAACAATACAATGATTCATATATGGTTCCTGTTCACCATACTTCATGAACGTTGATCCAATAAATGTTACCTTATCACCTTCTAATTTTGGAAAATTCGCATTTAACGACACATTTAATTCAATTAATTTTCCATCTCTTTCATATTTTTTATCGCATAAAATATCAATAATGGTTGCCTTTTTATCTGTATATGATTTTACGTAATGTTTATATTCATTATCGAGTTCATTGTCGTCCTCATTCCCTCCAAGTTTTTCAAAATAAGCTTCCATTGTAGTTGCTTCTACGTAGTCCGAGCTTTTACTTATATTTCTCACTTGAGATGATAACCATTTTTCACACATTTGTTCAACCTCTTCTTTTGATTTAGGAGTTGTTTTGGGATAAACTAAATCAATTTCGGTCATGTTTTCATAACCAAACGCGGCGAATATGATTTGTTTTAACATATTTTTACATAATTCTTTTGTCATCTCCATATTCAAATTTTCAAAATATTCAATAATATTGGTTGCTAATTTTTTATATGATTTGATTGGCACTGGAAAATCACCGTGACTACTACTTGCTTCAATATCAAAACTCATGATCTTGTATGGAACACGAATTTCCATATCATTTAACGGTAAAATATACTTGACATTTATTTTAAATTCTGAATCACATGTAGTTTTTTTTGATTCTCCTGTAAGTTCGATTGTTTTCTTTTTTGGTAACGCTACCCACCCTGAAGGACTAATATCTTTAATATGAAAGAATCTTAGCAAAGGGGGAATATTTGACTCATATAATTTTATATTTGTATTATTAAAGGTGTATCCATTTGGTAACAATGTATATCCGCGAGTATATTCTGTATACCATAAATTTTTTACTTTATTGAAAGCACCAATACTAGAGAATTCAAATTTGATAAATTTATGCTCTTTTCCTCCGTCAAATCCGTATAATTTTTTACGTTTTATAATAATACATTCAGTGATTGATTTTTCGTAATATGTTCCAATTTTTGACTTGATATGATCTAGAAAGCTATCCTTCATTTGAATATTCCATGTATCATTTACCATGACGTAAAAGAATGGTTTAAAACCGTCCACAATGATAGAGCTTGTTTTCCCATTTTCATTTACGGCAAACATTTGTATCATAAAAGTGGAGGAGTCCTTATAGACGTTTTGTTCATCATCGCTACTAGATGCGTCACTTGATGAACTTTTGTCATTATATACGTTAAAATCGAAAATTCTGAAGGTATGTTCCATTGTTAATTTATTATATTAACTTCCATTTATCTTGTTTAATTTATTCAATTTTTATTTAAATTAAATGAATTTATTTTTATTTCATTGCTGCTGTTAAAAACATAATACCTGACGCAAACCCTATTGCGGATGATATATATTTCATAGTCTTATTACTTATTGGATTTTTAGGATCTAATATTATTTTAGAGCCAATTGTACTACCAATAAGTATAGAAGCTAAGACAATCATACTTAATTTGTAGTTAATTTGTTTCGCTTTATAAAATTCATATACAGATCCGATTGATATAGGAAATACTAATACAAAAAGCATAGACCCTATAACCGTTTTATACTCTTCAATTTTAAATAAATCTAATAAAAATATCACTATTCCCATGGGGATGATACCTGTTACTCCCATAGATAACCCACATAACAATCCTACTATAATTTCTATAAAATATTCGTACATAACTATATAACTATATAATTATATAATATTATTTATTTTTTCTATATGTATTCTTTCTAGATGTATTCTTTCTAGTTTTTGTCCGTTTAGATTTTGTTCTTCTAGATTTATTCTTTCTGGTACGAATATATCTTTTTCTACCTCCTATATATTCTTTATTTTTCGAATTAATCCATTCGACAAAAGCATCAATCGTTCTGTCTTTATTTTTTACGTCACTATCTTCAAAATCCTCTTGAAATTTTCCTCTTTTTGAAATATATTTAATTGTAGGAAAACCCTTTATTTGGTATTCTTTTATAGATTTAATATTTTGTATTAAATCTTTGTCTATGTCAACTACAAGTATATTATCGTTATTTGCATATTTGGTGTCTAATACGTTTCGTATTTTTTCCCATTCTGGACGTGTTTGTTGACAAGGCCCACAATGTTCCATGTATACTAGCATAAATACATTTTTACCAGAGTTAATATTATTATTTAATTCATCTGTCAAGATATTCTTTGAATTTTTTTTATTATTTGTAGGATCGATGTGTAAAAATTTCATTATAAATTATAAATAGAAAATAATAAATAATAAATAGAAAATAATAAACACAATCATTTATAATTTTATCATCTTTAAATATATATATACATGTCATTACCTATTTATTTATCTATATTAGTCTTTTTAATTGGATTATATTTTTACGCAAAAATGAGTGATCCTAAATATGCTGAGGGTTTAACCAATAATATTCAAACTAGATGCCCAGATATATTAATACAAAAAGGTTCTAGCTTTTATTTATACAACTCAAAGCTTGCCAAGGTCCCTGGAGTCAATCCGGTTGAATTTGAAAATTTAGAAGATTATACCGAGTTTTTGAATTGGCAACGAAGTCAAGGGATAAGGTGTCCTGTTTTATATTTACAACAAACATATGACGCACAAGGTAATGCGGTTTACAAAGTTAGACCAAGCGTTTCTGAACCGCAAGGAGGATTACAGCCAGGTATTGCGAGTTCTTCTGGAGATACAATAATGGAAAGTACTTTGGGAACCCCTGGTGCTCTGGCGTATCCAAATCCAACTCTTTTAGTAGATGCTACAAGAAATGATCCTCCGTATAATACAAATTCATATCCAGCACATGATCAAACCTCTTATTATATTGGAACTACTACACCTTTAGATAGAATGGATCACCAACAAGAAAATATGTTACATAGTCCGAATCCCATGGATCCAAACTGGGGTGGCGCGGATTATACCCAATCCTTAGTAGATAAGGGATATTATAAAGAAAATGAAGTGAGAATAGCTATAGAATAGATAGAATAGATAGATAGATAGATAAGATTATAATTTAATATAATTATATTATAATGATACCTTGGACTCATTATAATATGAATATGGAAAATACAACTGACGATTCAGAAATTTATTTTTATGAACAACAACCATTACACGAAGAAAAAGGGATTCTTATTATATTACCAGGATGGTCCTATATTGCGGATACATGGAGTCCTATATTATTAACAAATCAATATTTAATAAAATATTATCGAGTATTTATCATTTTAAACCGTGGGTATAATAATAAATATTATGATTATGGAAATACATTAAAACAATATGCTACCGATGTTTATGAATTTATTAAAAAACGGAATTTTACAAATATATCTTTATTAGGACACTCGATTGGTGCGGCTATAGTATGGAATATAATTCATTTATACGGAGAATCAAAATTTAAAAATTTTATTATAGTAGATGAGCCGCCAGTATTATTTAAAAATGCTATAGCAATACATCAAATACCTGGCGCGGTATATGATAATACAGAATTACATAAAATAACAAATGTATTTCATGGTTCGAATAAAAAGGCAAACAAGTATAAAACTGGATTTATAAATAAATTATTTACTTCTACATTCAATAAGAATCATTCTGATGTTGTTAAAAAGGTATCTGATGGAACATTGCTCTTTAATAATAAAGTGTTAGGGAATATTTTGATAGATACAATACACGATCTAAATATGGAAAAAATGTTCAAAAATAACAAAATAGATAAACCTACATTAATTATTGGTGGTAAAGACAGTGTTGTTCCATTTGATAGTATTATATATCAAAAAAAATATTATAAACGTCCAAAAGTATTTATTTTTAAAGAAGGGTCGTCGCATAGTATGTTTATTGAAAATTATACTTTATTTAACATTGTATTGAATAAATTCTTAAAAACGTCAATGAAAAAATCCTCAACAATAAAAAGAAAAAGGGTTGCTCCTAAAAATAAGACATCTAAAAATAAGCCACCTAAATAGGTTATATAAATATTATAAAAATATATAATATTTATGTTAGTTATATTTTTACTTTTACACCTTTTAACATTTCAAACGCCGATTATAAAATTTTTAGTTAAAATAAAAAATAGTATAAATTAAAAAAATTGAAATACTTTTATATGTTAAGTTTAAGTTATAAATTGAAATATAATAAAATGGAACACATTACTCAGATAGAAAAACGTATTGGCACTGATTTAGGATATCACGAATCTAACCTTCGCCCATCAAATGGTGAAGGTTGTGTAGGTAAGAGTGGATTAGATAAGAATCTAAGTCTTGAGAGAATATTAGAAATTGCGTATAAAATGAACGAAAAACCTAATGTCATTATTAAGGCTGGTCCTCGTGCTAAGTGGTATTTAAAGCAATGTCCTAAAGATTTAATTGACGCAGAAATTGAGAAACAAAGAAGTTGGAGAGATATTTCTCGTAGCACAATGTGGATTATTGATTGGGATATGTAATTTAATTAATTAAAATAAAAATAAAAATAAAAATAAAAATGAGGAAAACCTCTTTTTTATTAGGCGTTTTAAATGTTAAAAGGTGTAATATTTTTATTTTTAATATTTATTTACTTTTATCTACAAAAGTCATTACGCTATTTAACGCTTTTTTGGCATCATCTAATTTTGTAAGTTCTGTTAATTTTGCTAATGGGTTTGATTGGTCAACCGATAATGCGGTTTGTAACATTAAACAGTTTATCAAATCATCCATATTTAAAATAGCGGTTTCATAGTCAGACCGATATTTATTAATTAACAGAGTATCTTGCATAGTTATCACTTGCGATTTTATATTAGCAGCATATGTAGAAACCCCTCCTGCAATACCGCTGGTAGAAGAAGAAGATGTTGATGCTGGTGTATCCATCCCTTCTTTAAAAGTATTCGTATTTAGATTTCTAAATAATATATATGCTATAAAACATATTCCAATAAATATAAATAAATTCATCATTTCCTTTTGCATTTATATACTATACTTTTATTTTTTCAGTAAATATTTGACAATATTTGTTATACAGGTTTTATTAATTTTCCTTGATTGACCCTTTGTATTTGTATAACTAATATTTTGTAGACATGTTTGATTCTCTTCTACCGATTTTAGTAAATGTGGGATAGTTTTAAAATGATCCATAATGGCTATCGCGGTTACTGAACTTATGCCTGGTATTTGGCAAAGCATAATTGCTCCGATATTATCAGGAGTGATGTTTTCTTTTTTAACCTTTTTAATTACACCTACATAATCATTATCGTTGTTGTTCTGTTCATTTTCTAAAGGAGGTTCTTCCGTTTTTAATACAATTGACTCTGTTATAACTTGAGATTGTTGTTGCTCTGGTTGTTGTTGTTGAATAATGTGATTTCTATAAAAAGCCTTTTTATCAGCAGATTTTCCCTTGATTAGCTTATTTACGGTATTACAAATAAAAATAGCCGATTCGTCCAGTGAAAATGATCTAATCACGGAAAAACCCTTGTAATAATTCAGAGAGAAAATAGCAGAATATAAAGTAAGTTTTTCCATTTTAGTATCTCTAAACCGGTTCATTTTGTTCACATCACCTTCAATTAAATATATGATATTGTGATTCGGATGATTTAATCCATTTAATCTATACGACTGTTCTTCGTATCGGCCATCCTTAATACTCGCCGATAAGTCGTTTATTGATTTTCTCTCTATGATTAAAATATCGTCGTCCCCTTCTGAAATAATAATATCGCCGATCGGTAACGTTTCTATAACAACCTTAATATCTTTGAATAGAGGAATATTTGCGATTAACTGATTTATATTTGTTATCAATTCTTGTTCACGTATATCGACCTTGACAAACATTTGCTATTTAATAATGTAATAATTTCTTATTAAATCATTTTAGAGAGAAAATACTTATTTACTTTGTAATTTTAGACATACAAATATAAATGTTTAACCCATGTTTCCACCGTGAGTAGCGTGGTAACCATAAGATTGTGTTTGAATAGTTCTGTTAGGAACACACACAAGAGGCAACCTTTGAGGTGCTCTTCGAAGGGAAGGATTACTTTGCATGAAAAAACCAATACGAGGAGCCAGACCTGCCTTTTTTTGGCCACCACATGTGTTAGTTCTATTTACAATGGATGCTTGATTGCGAGCCGCTTTTCCACCAGACATATACACCATTTTATATACTACAAAAATATTTTTATTTTTTCTAAATTGATCAATCAATCTAACAATCAATAAATCAAACTAAATATTTAAATATAAATCCACCAGTTGTTTTTTGTTTTCCAACTAATACGGCTTTTACGCAAGTATAAGATAAATTTAATTGTGTTGAGGCATCTTTAATTTTATTAAATTTTTGAATTTCATTCATTTCTAAATCATACTGTATTATTTTTCGCGTATTACCCTTATTTAATCCAATTGTATAATTATGTAAATTATTTTCAGCACAAGTAACCCATTCTAAATTGGCTAAAGAGTTGTTTAGCTTGTTACCATCTATATGATTTACAAATGGTTTATTTTCTAAATTATCAATAAACGTCAATGCTACTAGTCGATGTAATCCAAATTTCTTACGATTTACTCTTACATAAATATATCCAGTATGATGAGGTTTATAATCCTTCATAATAATTCCTTTGCTATTTTTAAATCTACCTAAAGATGATATGTAATAATTTTCAGAATTGAAATCGGCTATTTTAATCTCTTTCCAAATTTCATCTTGTATATGTGTTTGTTCTTCTAAACCCCATTTATACCCATAGGAGGTATTAGTTACACCTCGCACCGCATTACCAATACAACTGTTGGCAGCATTCAATTTTGTAGATAATCCTTTATCATAGACCCATTTACTAGCTAATTCGATTGAATTATATGTTTCTAATATTTGATTACTAGATATATCAATTCTATAAATACGCATGTTTTGATTAGTAGTTTGAGCAACCCCCTTACTTTTATGTATATTATTTTCTAAACACGTATTCCATTCTAAATTTGAAATATGGTTATTCAAGCTATTTTTGTCAATATGATTTACTTGTGGTTTGTTTTCAGGATTTGGTAAAAAAGTTTTTGCTAATAATCTATGAACTAAATGAGTATTCGTTTTTATATTTGATAAACCTACAACACAATAACCGGCTTTATTACAATATTTTAGTATTCTCCCTGTATTTTTATTTCGAACTTTTCCAAAATTACTTATTTCATAATTCAAATAATTCTCTATATTTCGCCATTCTTCATTTACCTCCACAGGCATTCCACTGCTATACTATACACACATTTTTCTAAGTTGTTTCGAATGATTTACTTTATAAAAACCATAATGTATATTTATAAAACATATAAAGTCATTTTACATATTAATATATAAAATAGATATAATGACAGACATTAAAAATATCAATTATGACGATGATATCATCAGAGGCGAGGATGGATTAATATTTAATCCGTATAATCCATTGAACCAAAAGATTACATTGAGCGAAGTTCAATCTATTCTTACTAAATATGGACTGCCACCCATCGTTAACAATATTGCTCTATATGAAAGAGCATTCGTACACCGATCTTATACCAAGAGGCCGAATTTTGAAAACATCCAACAAAATATTACCATAGTTGAACGACCGCCAGATTGTATGCCATTAAGCAGCAAATCAAACGAACGGTTGGAATTTTTGGGAGACGGCGTGGTAGAACTAGTGACTAAATATTATCTTTATAGGCGTTTTCCAAAGGAAAATGAAGGGTTTATGACAGAGAAAAAAATCGCCATTGTTAAAAACGAGGCTATTGGACGAATTGCGTTGGAAATGGGCTTACATAAATGGTTAATTTTATCGAAACATGCGGAGGAAAAGAAAATCCGCACGAATTTGAAGAAACTCGGATGCCTATTTGAGTCCTTTTTAGGGGCGCTCTTTTTAGATTTCAATAAAGTTTCTATAAAAGATGAGGGTAACTGGTTTACCGATATATTTGTTACTGGACCTGGGTTTCAAATGGCGCAGAAGTTTATTGAGAGTGTTTTTGAAAAACATATTGATTGGGTTGAATTAATTCAAAATGATGACAATTATAAAAATATTTTACAAGTTAAAATTCAAAAAGAATTCAAGGTTACACCGCATTATTTGGAGATTGAACATGACATGGATTTAGGATATAAAATGGGCGTATATTTATGTTTAGGGCAACAAATTCATAATTTATTACCGTGTAATTCAACGCATATTTCTCGATTCAAAAATTTTAAAGCTGTACAGGATGTTATTGCTGAAAAAGGTAAGATATTTTTATTTATGGGAGAAGGACAACATAAAATTAAACGTAAGGCAGAACAAATTGCGTGTAATGAAGCGTTGGGTTATATTAATCTAAATAACGCTGAATAAAAGAAATCTTCAATACTCAATACATAAAATTATAAAAATTTATATATTGAAAATATATAAGTAATGAATCCTTTAGAAATATTAAAACAAAAAATGAAGGTTAAACCAATTGTCAATGACAGAGAACGTGTGGATGTTCTTGTAAAAGGGAAAATTGAAAAATCATTGCCTACAAAAAAAGTAGCCAAAGTAGCAAAAGTAGAAGAATTAGAAGAAGGAGAAGTCGACGAAAAAGAAGAAGAAGAAAAAGAAAAAGAAAAAGAAGAAATAGCAGAAAAAACTGTTAAAAAAGCACCTATTATTGTGGATGAAACACAACTTAATTATGATCGTAATGCTTTAAAAAATAAATTAACTATGAGTAAACAAATAAAAGTTTCTGTGAAAAATATGGTTAAGGCAGCCGTCGCTGAAGAACCGATTCCAGAAATAGCGCCACCTATAGTCAAAAAGGCTAAAAAGGTCCCAGTAAAAAAATTATTAATCATTGAAGAAGATGAGGAAGAAGGAGCTGAGGAAAAGAAAGAAGGCGAAGAAGAAGAAGAAGAAATAGTCCCTATTAAGGCACCAAAGGTGGTTGCAAGAAAAACGAAAAAGATCGAAAAAGGTATTGCTGTTTTAGGACCTGAAACGGTAGTTAGGTTTGGAGATACGAATATAAATGACCGCTTACCTAAAAGATCTCCTCCTATCAATATCAAAGTTTCTAGTTATTACATGAATGATAGAGAAATATTCGTCAATTTTATTAATTCTATATTTGAGCCATATCGTATCGAGTTACAAGAAAATAAAGACAGTATATCTTGCGAGGATATAGGAAAAACAAACGGCGATTTTTCCCTTTTAACCCATCAAAAAATTGTGCGAGATTATATGAATCTTTACACACCATACAGAGGTCTTTTATTATATCACGGTTTAGGCTCTGGCAAGACGGCCACTTCTATTGCTATTGCGGAAGGTATGAAAGATTCAAAACGCGTAATTATTATGACACCGGCCTCTTTACGTGCGAACTATATAGAAGAACTTAAAAAGGCTGGCGATTTAATGTATAAAAAGAACCAGTATTGGGAATGGATATCCACAGACGTGAATCCTGAAGCCGCGGAACCCATGTCGGCTATATTAAATCTACCATTAGAATATATTCGCAGACATCGCGGTGCATGGTTTATTAACATAAAGAAAAAAACGAATTATAATGATCTATCAGATATTAGTAAAAAAACATTGGATGATCAATTAAACGAAATGATCCAAAGTAAATATACGTTCATTAATTATAATGGTTTGCGTTTAAAACGGTTGGAAGAGCTGACTTCCGGTTTTACGAAAAATCTATTTGATAACGCGGTGGTTATTATTGATGAGGCGCATAATTTGATAAGTAGAATCGTCAATAAAATTAAAAAGGAAAAACCAATCAAGGAGTCCAAAAGAGGAGAGAAAGAACACGCGCCATTGAATTTGTCCACAAAGATTTACGAATATTTGTTAAGTGCGAATAATGCGAGAATCGTGCTATTATCAGGTACCCCTGTTATCAATTATCCGAATGAATTTGGAATACTTTTTAATATTTTGAGAGGGTATATTAAAACATGGAAATTACCTTTAAATGTGAAAACCTCTAACAAAATTGATAAAGAAGCTCTCAAAGAAATGCTATTGGGCGAGAAATCACTAGATTATTTGGATTATTCGCCATCCAGTAAAATATTAACTGTGACTAGGAACCCATTTGGGTTCAAAAATAAAATTAAAAAGGATACTGGGTATCAAGGCGTATCAAATGTTAAAAGATCTGAGACTGGCGATTCCATTATTGAATCGGATTTTGTAAGCGATGATGATTTTGAACGAAAAATATTCAGTATTTTGAAAAGAAATGATATCGAAGTAATACCTGACGGAATTGAAATTAGAAATAAAAAGGCGCTGCCGGATGATTTGTCCGCATTTTATACGCGATATATTGATGAAACCACTGGAAAGGTTAAAAATGTGGACGCATTAAAACGCCGTATTATTGGGTTATCGTCTTATTTTAGAAGTGCACAGGAGAATTTGCTTCCAAGGTATAATAAAACATTGGGCGTTGATTATCATATTGTTCGAATTCCTATGAGTAATTTTCAATTTAAAATTTATGAAAGCGCTCGTAAAGAAGAGAGAAAGGTAGAATCAAAGAAAAAGGTTCCGGCAAAAACGGATATATTTGATGAGCCGTCCTCTACTTACCGCATATTTTCTCGTTTATTTTGTAATTTTGTTATGCCTGAAAGGCCTGTGCCTGAAAGAGAGGGTAAGACTAAAACAATTGGTATTCCTAAGGAAAGGAAAGAAGAGAAGGAAGGGAAAGAAGGGAAGGAAGGAAAGGAAGGGGATAAAGAGGGTGAAGGAGATTTGGCGGATTTATTAAAAGAAGCCAGACGTGTTGAGGGAAGACAGGATATGACTGACGCGGAAGAAGGAGAATTTGAAGGCGACGCGGTTCTGGATAAAATCGGCGGCATAACATACCAAGAAAGATTGACAGCAGCGGCAAAACATCTCGAAGAAAACTCAAACGATTTTTTAACACCTGAGGCTTTACAAACATATAGTCCCAAATTTTTACACATGCTTGAAAATATCAAGGATCCTGAATATGTTGGACTACATTTAATTTATAGTCAATTTAGAACACTCGAAGGTGTAGGTGTGTTTAGTTTAGTTTTGGATAAGAACGGCTTCACTCGATTTAAAATTAAGAAAAATAGTATTGGAGTATGGGAAATTGATATTTCGGAAATCAATAAAGGTAAACCCACTTATGCTTTGTATACTGGCACAGAAACTACCGAGGAAAAAGAAATGATCCGTCATATTTATAATGGGGAATGGGATCAAATTCCTGAAAATATTGCCGACGAATTGAAGAAAATCTCGCATAATAACAATATGGGCGAAATTATCAAGGTCCTTATGATTACTTCGTCTGGGTCGGAAGGTATTAATTTGCGAAATACGCGTTTTGTTCACATTATGGAACCCTATTGGCATCCAGTTCGTCTTGAACAGGTTATTGGACGTGCTAGACGCATTTGTAGTCATAAAGCATTACCTCTCGCCCTACAAACTGTCGAAGTGTTTGTTTATTTAATGATTTTTTCTCCGGAACAATTAAAGTCGGATGACGCCATCGAACTCAAGAGAAAGGATTTGAGTAAGGGCATTCCGAAACAACCAATTACTAGTGATCAATATCTTTATGAAATATCTGAAATAAAATCAAATGTAACTTCTCAATTAACGGATGCTATCAAGGAATCCGCATTTGATTGTTATATTTATTCAAATGGAAAATGTGTGAACTTTGGTGATACCACGAATGATAAGTTTTCGTATGTGCCTGATTATGCGGAACAACAAAACGATACTACGGTTCAAGCAAATAAAACAAAAATAGAATGGGAGGGTAAACCCATTAAATTGAATGGTGTGGATTATGTGTATCGTAGAATGAGTAAGAAATTATTGAATATATATGATAAGGTTAGTTACGAGGAAGCTGTTAAAAATGCGGATATTATTCCTTTACAAATTGGCACATTGGAGATTAATGAAAAAGGAGAACAGGTTTTTAAACAAATATAGACTCGTTTTTCTACGTAGTGATAGTTAAAGGAGTTATGATTTATTTCTATGTCTTGATAGAAATAAATGTTACAGGTAAATATGTAGTTGTTGCTCTTGCTCTTTCTCTTGCTCTTGCTCTTGCTGAAGCTGTTGCTGAAGCATTATACAATTTGGACATTTCATATTTGATCTAATTACCATCGTTGTATAACAATTTACACACCATTGTATTTTACATTTTGCACAACTGACTCTTCTGTGTTTTATTGATACCGTACAAATCGAACAAAGATCTATATTGGATATTGAATTATTTGAATTATCTAAACTATCTAAACCATAATCCGAAATAGTATCAAAACTCGGCACTCTATACATTCTAATATTACATGTGTAAAATATATTTTACTTATATTAGTTCAATATTTGTATCTGTAGATGCCTGTATTTTCAGTAAATACATGTTATTATATTTTATCATTTTATCGTTTTGTATTTTATCGTTTTGTATTTTATCGTTATTTATATTATGTAATTTTATAAAATACACGATTTGAATTAAATTATAAAATCCATGTCCTATAAAAAAATGCCACATTGGATGCCCTAATAATAAAATATGATAGTTTACATATTTACACGATATTTCAGTAAATGTCCAAATGATACCACTTATGACAATCGTAAGCAATGAATTATACGTCTTATATTTTACTTGATTTTGAAAAGATGGTTCTAATAATAATATTAAATTATAAATTTTATAATATAAAAATGATACCACACATGTGAATAATTCTGGAAAAATCATTCTATAATTTGACATAACGTTACATATCATGAATATATACATACCAACTAAATATATCAACAATCTTCCTTTTTTGTTATATAATTGAGTCGTATTCCATTTTCTCTCGTTTTTTAAACGTAGATCAAGATTGCCATTGCTATCTTCCTTGTTATATTTTTTGTTATATGTTAATAAATACACATTATCCGCATAAATAATGCCGGAAAAAACAGTAATAATCATCGGCATTTCATCAAATAATGCCCACCCTATATTTCCATACCAATGATACCCTGTAGAACCCACTCCTACAATAGCCAAACTCGCAAATAATATATCTGTGAATAAATCATTATGTAAATTCATTAGACCATATATACCGAAATAAATAATAAATAAAGAAGATATAGAATTGTAGTATTCTGGAAGCCCTAATAGATGTTCTTCACAAAACGAATGATCCATATCCGTCCAGTGCATTTACACATACAATAGAAAAAAAACTTTATTTTACACTTTTGTTTTACACTCCTCTACGTCATACTGTCGCTAGTCTTTTTCTCTAATAAGCTCAATATAGTAGTAATATTATTATTAATAGTTTCGACTTTTTGATTTAATTGTTTCACTTCTTCTTGGAGTATTGTTATTTGATTTTCATTTATATGTGTATTATCGGAGGGTTCTACTTTTTTTAATTTTTTAAAAATACTATTTTCTAATGCGGTATCTTGATCGTCGGACCATGATATTTGTTTTTTTGGGCTTGGTTGATCTAGTTTACTTAAATCCACAATTTGGTTTTTATATACACTACTATCTAGATGTAGATTTTCTATTTTTATATGTTTAAACTGGTTATTATTTTGATTTTGTTTTTGACTAGACTGTTGTTTTTGATTTTGATTTTGATTTTGATTTTGATTTTGATTTTGATTTTGATTTTGATTATAAGATGGAGGGTTCAATTTTTCATTTTTTATAGATGTTTCCGTAGGTTTTAACCAAGTATCCGACTCCATATTTTTATTTTGGTTGTTTCTATTTATTTGCTCAATGTCATAATTACGCTGAGCAGTCATTTTTTTAATTACTTCATCTAATTCACCTATAGGCCCTTCATTTAAATTGTCATTAAAGTCTGGTTTAGCTGGAACTGGAATTGACATTGCGCTAGTAAACTCTTGTTGTCTAAGATTCAAATCTTTTTCAAACTGGCTCATCTTATTTTTCTGTATTTCTTCAAAAGTAATTGGTTCTTTTGCGTTTGAAACGATAGGTTTGGTTTCTTCGTGTATTTGTATTTTATTATGAGTATAATTCGAAGGATTCTTTTGTAATGGAAAATTTTTACTGATAAATTGTAATATCAATAACACATATTTTTTATTTAAATCGATTAAATTATTTGTCTTTTTTCTCTCGTTTTCATAAAATCCACTTATATTATTATTAAAAACATGTAGAATTTTCCCCACTATTTCCGAGGTATAATTCTTTAAAATGCCTTCATCGATTAACACTTCCCATAATAATTCTATATTTTCGTTTTTTAAAAAATCGGCTGTAGACATTACTTATAAAGTATATAAGTATATAAGGTAATATTTATATACTTATAGCGAATCATTAAAATACACTTTTCTGAAATTTTGCATATATTCGTCCTTCAAAATATGCGTTTTTAAATAATGTTCCGTCATTTTATCTTCCAGCATATGAACAATAAAAAAGAGTGAATATATACCACATTCGGTATTTCCATATTGATGCTCTATACCCTTATTACTGTCAAATTGAAATTGAATTTTTGGATTTAATTGTTGCCCTTGTTCGGTTACACGATCTACCAATGTCATAATTTCCTTTGACGCTCCATCACCGGTGCTATCAAAGAAAAATATGTGCTTCTTTTTAATATTGATAAACATTGAAATCCAATGTTGCCCTGGCTTATTATGAGGATCTGTATTAAAAATAATACCAATTTTGGTTTTCCCATTTTTTATTTGGTCAGCTAAATTAAAATTACACAATTCGTCCCAGACACATTCACCATACAATTTTCTAGTGTCGAAATCAATTGGGGAAGGACCTATAAAATCGAAACATTTGTAGGCTTTTTCATATTGTTTCATCACTTTCATTATATCAACACTAGATAACCATTCGTTGGGATTTTTTGCCCATTCTTTTGGTGATTCTGGGGCGAATGAATCGGCCATATCACTACTTACAGGCCCAAACGCGCCTTTTTGCCTTAACCAACACGATTCTTTACTACAAACATCGCTTAAATATCCGGTTAATAGTTTATGTATTTCTTTTGGATCATTTGATTCTATTTTTACGTCTGGGTGTCTGGCATTCCATAAATCTCGTAATTTGTATAGGGATTTTGCTGTATAACAACTAAAATCTGTCATTTCTTTTTTATCCTTTGGACTACAATTTACCTTTTCTAAAGGGATAGTGATAGAGATAGCTTTTTTACTAGTTGATGAGCCTATTTGTTTTCTTGTTTTCATTTTTATCGTTTTATGTCGAGGACTCCTCTTTTGTTTCTTCATTTTTCTCGTTTTTCTTGTTTTTCTCGTTTTTATTATTTTTTTCATCATATTTATTAGTGATATTTTTCTTTTTTCCAGATTTTAAAATTCCCTTTATTTTTAGAGCAGGATCTTTTAAATCGATCTCTTTTTGTTTTGGTAAAAACATGTCTTCTGGCCTTTTGGTGTATTTTATTTTTACAAATTGATCTAAAGAAGGTGCCTCTATTTTTATAGAACGCATTAATAGTTTATCAGCGTCTTCTTTATTTTGAATATTATCATCTACTTCTAATTCTGGTATATTATTTAATGTAGTTGTTAATAATTTGTATTCTTCTTGGTTTATATCATTTCTATCAATTATTTTAAAATAATGTATACAACTGTTTACAAAATTATCAAACGCGTGTTTAACGTCTGGCATTAGATTTTGCGGTTCTTCGTTTGAAAGTAACAGTTCTTTTGCTAGATTATATATTCTTTTTCGGTAGAATTTTTTATCCTTACGATTGATGGATTTTATGATGGTGTTTGATACATATTTATTATATTGATCTTTATTTATCAAACAATCTAAAGTTACTTTATTTAAAAAAGACTCGATGGAAGGATTCGTTGGAGAGTTAGACATATACTTCTATATTCTATTATACCTTTTTTAAAATTATGGATTTTATATGTATTGTTTATTGTTTATTGTTTATTGTTTATTGTTTATTGTTTATTGTTTATTGTTTATTGTTTATTGTTTATTGTTTATTGTTTATTTTCTAATATACTTATTTTTTCACTTAATTCTGTATTCTTAGTTGATAATTCTTGTATAGCT
>Ga0114966_10000071_pt1 | contig 86953 bp, 88 predicted proteins | sample M_130207_XF_Meta_FD_87029 | JGI IMG/M metagenome (GOLD analysis project Ga0114966, IMG submission 87029) | Freshwater microbial communities from Lake Montjoie, Canada to study carbon cycling - M_130207_XF_MetaG | ecosystem: Environmental > Aquatic > Freshwater > Lake | place: Lake Montjoie...
GCCAGGACGCCGCCGCACTCGCCCAGCACTGACGCCCTCAGGGCCCTCCGCCAAGGCTACGGCGGTCCGCTGAAGCGCCGCGAAGGCGGAAGGTCGGCAGCTACACCCAATCTCGAAAACGCTGAGCGTTTTCGAGATCGGGTGTAGTGTCCGCCTTTAGGCGGACCCCAGAAAGTCCGGCTGAAGCCGGACACTACGAACTACACCGACTGGCGCTAGCCGGCCTTCGGATTCGGCTGGGCCGACGCCAGGCAGGCAAAAAAGAGGGGGACGCCGGAAGGCGTCCCCCTTTTCTACGAACGGCCGAACTCGAGTCGCTTACTTAGAAGCGAACGCGGAACCCGACGAATGCGTTGCGCGGCGACTGCCACACGAACTCGTCGAGGTACTTCGTCGTGCCCGAGCCGGCGGCCAGATCCTGGAGACGGATGGCGGTCTGGCTGTTGGTCACGTTGAAGACGTCGATGAACACTTCGCCTTCGGCCCGGCCGATCAGGCGACGGTTGTACTGCACGCGGAGGTCCACCTTGCCGAAGCTCGGGTTCTGAACCGCGCCGAGGGCATCGGGAGCCACCCAGGCTTCCGTGACGCCACCGAACAGGTACGGCGTCGCCACCTGTACCGGCAGACGACGGCTCGAGAGCGACTGGGTCTTGTTCACGATCGTGCCCGAGTTCCAGAGGTAGCTGCCACCGAACTGAAGGCCCCACTTCGTCGCGTAGGAACCGCCCGCCTTGAACAGGTGGTGGATGGTGCCGGGAACAGTGCCGTCCATGTTTGGGGCGCGGGGGTCGAGCCAGATCACGTCACCCGCGAAGTCCGCGTTGCCGACGGAGATCGCGTTGCCGGTGGCATCCAGGTAGTTGTAGGAGGCGAGCGCCTGCCAGCCGTTGCTGAAGCGACGACGGGCCACGAGTTCGAGCCCGTTGTAGTTGCGCTTGCTGTCCGGCAGCGTGCCGAGGAAGAAGTTGGCGGCCGGGTGGTTCGCGGCGGTCCAGCCAAAGTATTCCCAGCCGAGGAACATCGAGTTGGCCGCTTTGATGTCTCCGTAGGCCGACGGCTCGGTGTAGAGGGCCGGGTCGTAGTCTTCGAAGATGTCGCGGGTCTGGCGGTGGTAGTAGGCGGCCGACACGCTGGTGTTGTTGCCGAGGTCGGCTTCGTACTGCAGCTGCAACTCGTCGGTGTAGGGCGTCTTGGTCGCCGGCGCGAAGAAGCCGTCAATGGTCGTCGCGCCACCGCGGGTGCGGTAGGTCACCCACTGGTCGAGCGCGAAGACCTGCTCTTCGGTAACCGCGCCGGTGGCCGTGCCGGTGAAGTTCGCCATGTCCACGCGGAGCGGGGTGTAGTAGCGGCCCCAGTAGAACGACGCCTTCTGCGAACCGTCGCCCTTGATGTCGTACACCGCGCTGGCGCGGGGTCCGAACACCCAGTCGAACTTGTGGACTTCAGCACCCGTCGTGGCGTAGAAGCCGAGCGACTCACCGCGAACGCCGAGGTTGAACGTAAGGCGGTTCAACTTGAACTCGTCCTGGAGGTAGATGGACGAGCCCTTGGTGGCGGTGTTACGTGGGCCTTCCGCCGTCATCTGGCTGCGGTAGTAGTTGAGCTGACCACCGGGGTTGCCGGAGGTGCTGTTGAACAGCATCGCGCTGTTCAGTTCAGCCGCCGTGATCGTGCCGTTGGCGTCGGTGTCGTACGCCTGGTAGTACGAGGCGCGGCGCGACGAGGCGTTGATCGCCGTGATGAAGCCCTGGAAGTCCGAGAGCGTCGAGGTGCGGAACTGACGGGCCGACCACGGCCCGGTCGAGATGTTGCCCGCGGTGACGCCCGCGCCGAGGTAGCGGCTCGAGATCGAGGTGTACTGCGCCTTGTCAGGGCCGGTGAAGACGGTGCTGCGACGATCTTCGTGCTTGACCCATTCGTAGCCGCCCTTCACCGTGTGGCCGGCGAATGTGTGCTGCGCGCCGATGCGGAACTGCTTCGTGGGACGGGTTTCCGGCGCGTTCTGGCCGAAGCCACCGAGCTGTTCGAGAACTAGCGTGCGCACGTCGGTGGTCTGGAAAGACACCGTGTTGCGCGACGTTTCGTTGGCCGCGTAGTCCGAGATCTGGGCGTCGTGCATGTTGAACGCCGCGTCCAGTAGCGTGCCGCGGAAGATCTCGTTGAACAGCACCGAGTGGTTGTTGCCACCCTGCTCACGGCGACGGGTGCGGCTGTTCACAATCGACGGATCCGTGTCGGCCGAACGCTTGAACGGATCGTTCAGGAACATGTAGCTGAGCATCGTCCCCTGCGTCGGAGCCCAGGTCGCCTTCGCGAATCCCTGCTTCTCGGTCGTCTCCGACTTGCGGAGGAACAGCAACGTGTCGGACGCGATGACGTCGCGGCCGGTGTTCAGGTAGCGGTAACTGCCGAACGCCCACAGCGAATTCTTGACGATCGGACCGCCAAACGTGCCCGCGGTGTCCTTGGTGTTGAACTTGGACGGGGCGCCGGCCGTGTGGATGTTCTTGGCGACGAAGCCGTCGTTCCGGAAAAAGTAGTTGTACGAACCCGAGAACTGGTTCGAACCCGACTTGGTGACGACGGTCGAGATGAGACCCGCCGAGCCGACGTATTCAGCCGGGATACCGCCGGTGATGACCTTCTGCTCCTGAATGATTTCGGTATTCAGGTTGGCGCCGAAGGTGCCGGTGACCGGGTCGGTCACGTTGATGCCTTCAAAGTAGTACTGGTTGTCCGCGGAACTGCCGACGTTATCCGACGTCGTCGACGCGTCCTTCCAGTTCACGCCGGAGCGCGATGCCGGGTTGCCGCCTGAGGCCGCGGTGTCAGGCATGACGCCGGGGACCAACTGCAGGTAGCTCTGGTAGGAACGGCCCGTCGGCAGCGATTCGGTCAACTGCAGGGTGATGTCCGTGCCGGAGGTGGCGCGCGTCACGTCGATGAGCGGCGTCGTCTTACCCTGCACCGTGACGTTCTCGGTCACTGTCGACAGCGACAGTTCCACGCGCAGCGTGGTGGTCTGGCCGCTGCTGACCAGGATGTCAGTGCGATCGAGCTCGCGGAACCCTGACAGTTGGGCCTTCACGGTGTAGCGGGAGGACGGGGCGAGCGCTTCGAGAGTGGCGACGCCTTCGGCGTCCGACACGGCGGTTCGCTGCGTCACGGCGTCAGGCGCCGACGCGCTGACGGCGACGCCTGGGAGGCGGCCTCCCTGCGGGTCTTCCACGACTACGGTGATGGTACCGGTGGTGCTTACCTGCGCCAAGGCCGAGTTGGCGCCTGCGAGAAGCAGGCCCAACAGAACGACGACAAGACTCCGAAGCCGCATGACTTCTCCTTGTTCATAGCGAAAATGCCGCGTCGCGAGAACCATTAGGAAACGCGAGCGCAGTACCTTCGGCCGCATGGTCCCGCCAAGACAGACGGGCTGCAGCGTTTGTGCATGAGTCCGATTGTAGTGTTTCTGTCCTGTAATGAGCTCTGTTCGTCACTGCTTTCTGGCTTCCCACTGTGCTGATCCATAAATCTGAATGAATCACGGCGATTTATGGGGACCATGGGATTCAGCGAGGCGCGCTCTCTTGATTTGCTAAGTAATCAGCCCGAATGGCGGTGGCCAGGCTGTGGTCTAATCGCGGTCGTGCGTGGCCGACCGCCCCTCGTCTGGCTCGCGATGTCGCTGGTGCTGCTCTGTGCAATGTCAGCGCCGGCACAGTCGCGCCTCGGGAACGGCCGGACGGTGCTCGCCGCCGTCGTCAACGAACGCGGGCTACCGGTCGTGGACGTGGGGCTCGACGACTTCGTGGTGACCGAAGGCGACGAGCCTCGCGACGTGCTCGACGTGCACGTTGCCGACTACCCGTTGGCCGTGGTCATCGACGATCGGCCCGCGCCCCTCGCCAACGCAGTTGCCGTGCGGGCCGCGGCGCGCCGCTTCATTCAACGCGTCGGCGAGCGGCCGATCGCGCTACTGCGCCTCACCGACGGTGGCCACCCCATGGCGACGCTCGACGATGGGCGGCCGTTTGTGCTGGAGGCGTTGTCAGGACTGGCGGCAGCCTCGGCTGAAGCGATGGGGCCGCTGGACACGCTGGCGCAGTCCGCGGCGATCCTCCAGCGGACTGGCGCACCGTTCTCCGCGGTGGTCGTGATTGCGGCGGCAGGCGTCGATGCTTCGGTGCTGGTCAGGGGCGACCTGCTGCCAGCCATCATCAACAGCGGTGCCGCCGTCCACGTCGTCCAGGTCCAGGCCGCTGGCGATGCATCGACGGACGAGTCCGCGACCGACCTGCTTCGGGTGGTCGCCGATCAGACGCGCGGCCAGTTCACCGCGATCTATTCGGCGGCATCCTACGAGGCGGCGCTCGACCGGCTCGCTGACCGACTGGCGATTGAGATGATGGTGCAGTATCTGGCGCCGGACGGGGCACGGACGGGTGATGTCCGGGTGGGCGTTCGCCGGCCTGGGGCGAGGGTTGTCGGACTTGGCGTGAAGTGAGTCGCAGGTCGACAGTCGCCCGACAAAAAAAACGGCCGCGCCCAGCGTGTGGGGCGGCCGTTGACGTGCGACTCGGGACGTGCGCCTGGCGACTGGTGACAGCCGCCAGGGCCGGTCAGTTGGCTCGCGTGCCCTCGACCTGCTTGAGCGCATCGGCAATGAGGCGCTCGTTGTCTTCCTTCGTGATGTTGCGCTGGATGATCTTCGACGCGATCATCACCGACAGGTCCACGGCCTCCGAGCGAATCTGCTGCAGGGCACGGCCCGTTTCCAGCTGAATCTGCCGCTCGGCGTTCCGCATAATGCCTTCGGCATCGGCCTTCGCCTTCTGCCGGATCTCTTCGCGCAACCGATCGGCGTCGGCGCGGCTCTGCGTGATGAGCACTTCCGCTTCAGCACGGGCCTTGCGCATCATCTGGGCCGCTTCCTGCTCCAGACGCTGTAGTTCCTGCTTGGCGGCCTGGGCGTCGTCGAGGGCCTGACGAATACCCTGCTGACGGGTCTCCAGCGCCTCGAGCAGCGGCTTCCAGGCGAACTTGGCAAGCAGCGTCAGGAGGACCAGAAACGTGACGATGGTCCAGATAAATAGCCCAGGATCGGGCTGGACCAATGGGTTATCCATTGCGTGGGTCCTTTTGCGGGTCGTGATCGAACGTCGCAGCGAGCCGCGAGCGACGCGGCTCCGCCTGCGTCGAGGTCTTACTTCATCAGCACAATGAGCAGCACGAACACTTCCGCCAGAATGGCAACGCCTTCGAGCAGAAAGAGCGGCAGGTTGATCGCGCCGGTGATCTTGTCGGCGGCGCTGGGCTGGCGGGCAATGCCCTCAGCGGCAGCAGCGGCGAAGCGGCCGATGCCGAGGCCGGCGCCGATCACGATCAGACCGAGACCGATCGCGGCCCCGAAGTAGTGCAGAGTTGACAATCCTTCCATTACGTCTCTCTCCTGTAGTTGAAGCGTTTTAGTGATGAACGTGAATGGCCATGCCGATGAACACGGCCGACAGCAGGGTGAACACGTACGCCTGCACGAGCACGACGATGATCTCGAGCGCCGAGATCGCCGTCGCGAGCGGCACCGAGGCGGCGACGCCCACCCCCACGCCGACGGCGTGGCCGAACATCTCGGCAAACAGGAACACGAACGACAGAATCGCCAGAATCGCGATGTGTCCTCCCGTCATGTTTGCCGCGAGTCGCATCGTGAGCGCAAACGGCCGCACCAGCATGCCCATCAGTTCGATCGGGATGAGCAGGATGTAGATCGGCCAGGCGAGCCCGTGGGGAACCAGGTTGATCCAGTGCTGCACGACGCCGTGCGCGCGGGATCCGGCGACGATGATCGCACTGAAGGTAATCATCGCCAGCGCCGCCGTGACGTTGTAGTTCGCCGTCGCGGTGGTGCCGCCGTGGAGCAGTTGCTTGATGAACGAGTGGTCGCCGGTGTGGAGTACGAAGTGGTCGACGAGGCCGAGCACGTCGAAGATCGGTACCAGGCCGACGGCATTCGCGCAGAAGATGAAGACGAAGAGCGTGAGCAGAAGCGGCGTCCAGGTGTTGACCCACTTCTTGCCGACGTTCGGCAGCGCGATCGAGTCGCGAATGAACTCAACGAGCGCCTCGAGCGGATTCATGAAGCCGGTCGGAATCGGCTTGTCCTGCTTCAGGTAGCGGCGCACCGTGGTGATGACCACCACGAGCACGAAGGCCGCCACCAGCCACAGCATCAGTACGTGCTTGGTGACGGAAAAATCGATTCCCGCAAGCTTCGGCAGGTGAATCAGCGGCTCGCTGATCGGACTGTTCGAAACGTGATGGATGATCGTCTCGCCGGCGTTGAACTTCTCCGCCACTCCGGCCGCGTGTTCGCCCAGTTCCTGCGCGTGCTCTTGACCCAACATCATGCGTTATGCGCGCGTACCACCAGCGAAGAGTCGCCTGAGGAACAGCGCCTCCACGAGGTGCAGCGCGATGAAATAGCTGCTAAAGCTGACCGCGAACGGCACGAGACGAAGCCCGATGACACGAAGCATCACGGCCACGTACCCGCCGAAGAACACCAACTTGAACGCGAAGGCCACCACCATGAGGCCCGTCAGCGCCTGCGGATCCCGTGTGAAGGTCCGCTCCGCCATGACCCACGTCGCACAGGCAACCAGCAGGGGCCCCAGCATCCCGAAGAACAGATCGATGCTGGTGTCTCTCCCGACGGTAACCGACGCGAGCAGCCACGCGGCCACGCTGGCTCCGGCCATCCAGGCGACTTCTTTCATCGCTTGAACACGGCCTTGGCCAGCTCGTAGAACCCGACAATCAACCCGAGCACCAGCCCGCCAAGCAGACACCACGGCGAGGTCCCCCGCCACTGGTCCACGGCGTAGCCGCCGCCACCCAGCAGGAGGATCGCCCCGATGAGCGAATAGCTGCCCATCGCGGCCGGCCCAGACTTCCGAACACTCTCCTGGAACGCGTCCAGCGATTGCTCGAGCGGCGTAGTGCGTTTGTCTTCAGGCACCGTTACAAACACGCCATTATTTCGTACGCAGACAGAGGAGTATACCGTATCTTGTGAAAAAGTTCACCAAGTCGAAAACCGGCAATTTCCCCTGTGAAAACGCCTGAAACACTCTAGCGCGACCCCGCCACGGTGGCCCCCGCGCCGAGCGCCCGCGCCGAGGCGTCGGCCGCATCGATGAGCACCGTCGGGTAGACGCCAAGCACCAGCGTCCCCACTGCCGCCACCGCCACCACTGAGGCCAGCAGCGGCGTGAAGCGCGGCTCAGTCCCCACGACCTCCCCGCGCTGATACATGAACATCACGATGCGCAGGTAGTAGTAGAGCGACAGCACGCTGTTCAGCACGCCGACCACCGCTAGCGCCACGTGCCCGGAGTCGATCGCCGCCGCGAAGAGCCGGAACTTGCCCATGAAGCCGGCAGTCGGCGGCGTCCCGCCGAGCGACAGCAGGAACAGCAGCATCGCGAATGCGGCCAGCGGCTGCCGGCCCGACAGCCCAGACAGGTCCTTCAGCTCGTCGCCGATGGCGTTCGCCCGCCGCAGCAGGATCACCACGGCAAACGCACCGAGCTGCATCAGCGCATACGCCGCCAGGTAGAACAGCGCCGCCGAGACGCCCCGGGTCGTCCCCGCCACCACGCCGATCAGCACGTAGCCGGCATGCGCGACCGATGAGTATGCCAGCATCCGCTTGATGTTCGACTGCGTCATCGCGGCTACGTTGCCGACGGTCATCGTCACGATGGCCAGCACCTCGAACAGCAACGCCCAGTCGGTCACCAGCGCCGGCAACCCCTGCCCGAAGATCCGCAACAGCATGGCGAACGACGCCGCCTTCGAGCCGACGGACAGGAACGCCGTGATCGGCGTCGGCGCCCCCTCGTACACGTCGGGCGCCCACATGTGGAACGGTGCCGCCGCAATCTTGAACCCGAGACCGGCCACGATCAGCACCACGGCCAGCAGCAGGCGTGGGTCGTGCGGCTGCCCGGCGAACACCGGCGCCATCGCCAGCAGATGCGTCGTCCCCGACACGCCGTAGAGGAGCGACATGCCGTACAGCAAGATGGCGAGCGAGAACGCCCCCAGCAGGAAGTACTTCACCGCCGCCTCGTTCGAGCGGGGATTCGGCTTGATGTAGCCGGTCAGGATGTAGAACGACACAGCCATCGTCTCGAGGCCGATGAAGGCGCTGATGAGGTCGGTCGCCGCCGCCATCACCATCATCCCGAGCGTCGCACACAGAATCAGGAAGTGATACTCGCCAGCACTGACCCGTTCCACCACCAGGTACCGGTGCGACATCAGCACCGTCAGCAGCGCCACCACCAGGAAGATGAGCTTGAAGAACGTGGCGAAGCCGTCGACGGCGAGCAAGCCGCCGGCAATCGACGCCTCGGCATGCAGGTCGCGGACGACCGCGCCCAGCGTGACCACCAGCACCGCCAGCGCCACGCCGGTCAGCAGCGCGCGGCGCGCCGGCGCCAGCACGTCGGTGACGAGCATCACCAGCGCCCCGATCGTGAGCACGATCTCGGGGAGCAGGTGCGCGAGGTCGCTGGCCGGCAGGCCGGGCGGCGTCACCGCGGCGCTCCCGCCGTCGTTGAGATCACCGGGCTAGCGGTCGTCAGCGGCTGACCATCGGGCCCGCACGGCGCCGCCGCCAGGAACTGGTTGCCAGCCGACGCCGCCCGCAGTTCCGGCGTGACGGTGGTGTCGCAGGCTGCCGCGAAGTCGGCCGCATAGGCCGGGTTGACGCGCGCCGCCACTTTCAGCACCGAGAGGTTGATGCGATCGAGGAAGGGCGCCGGATAGAGCCCGATCCACACGGCCAGCCCGATGAGCGGCACGAACGTGGCCCACTCGCGCACGCTCAGGTCTGGCAGCGACTGGTTCTTCTCGTTGGCCACCGCACCGAACATCGTCCGCTGGTAGAGCGAGAGCATGTAGGCGGCGCCGAGCACGATACCGCTGGCGGCCACGCCGGCCCACACCCAGCTCTTCGTGAACACCCCCTGCAGAATGAGGAACTCGCCGATGAAGCCGTTCAGCGTCGGCAGCCCGATCGACGACATCGTCATCACCAGGAACACCGCGGCGAACCCAGGCATCACGCGCGACAGGCCGCCGTATTCGGCAATCTCACGCGTGTGACGCCGCTCGTAGACCACGCCGACCAGCAGGAACAGCGCGCCGGTCGAAATGCCGTGGTTGATCTGCTGAATGACGCTGCCGGCAATCCCCACCGGGTTCAGCGCGAACATGCCGAGCATCACCATCGCCATGTGCGACACCGACGAGTAGGCGACCAGCCGCTTCCAGTCCTTCTGCGCCAGCGCCACCAGCGCGCCGTAGATGATGCCGACGATGCAGAGGGCGGCGATGAAGGGGACGAAGTGGCGCGTCGCCTCCGGCAGCATCGGCAGGCTGAAGCGCAGGAAGCCGTACGTGCCCATCTTCAGCAGCACCGCGGCAAGGATGACCGAGCCGGCCGTCGGCGCATCCGTATGCGCGTCTGGCAGCCAGGTATGGAACGGGAACATCGGCACCTTGATGGCGAACCCGAAGAAGAACGCCAGAAAGATCCACCACTGCAGGTCGAACGGAATCGACAGCCGCTGCAACTGCACGATGTCGAACGTGTAGATGCCCGTGACGCTGTGGTTGTGGAAGTACAGCGCCAGAATGCCGAGCAGCATCACCACGCTGCCGGCCAGCGTGTAGAGGAAGAACTTGATCGCGGAGTAGAGCCGGTTGGAACTGCCCCAGATGCCGATGAGGAAGTACATCGGCACCAGCATCACTTCCCAGAACAGGAAGAAGAGCAGGAAGTCGAGCGACATGAAGGCGCCCAGCATCCCGGTCTGCAGCACGAGCAGCGTGAAGTAATACTCCTTCACCCGCTCGGTGATCGCCGACCACGACGACAGGATGGCGATGAACCCCATCAGCGTCGTCAGCAGGATCAGCAGCGTGCTGATGCCGTCCACGCCCAGGAAGTACTCGGCGCCGATGGACGGGATCCAGCGGGAGCGCTCAATGAACTGGAAGTCGGGACTCTTCGGGTTGTACCAGAACCACAGCGGCGTCGCGAGCAGGAAGCCCGCGAGCGACACACCGTTGGCGAGCCACTTGACGGCGTTCACGTTCCGCGCCGGCACGCACAGGACCAGCAGTGCCCCGGCGAGCGGCAGGAACAGCAGCAGCGAAAGATAGTGGCTCATAGTCATCGCACGAAGAGATAGAGGCTTACGAATGCGAACACGCCGAAGAGCATGAGCATCGCGTAGTTCTGCACCAGACCGGTCTGCAGGCGCCGAATGGTGTAGCTCGCCTGCTGCAGGCGGTTCCCGATGCCGTTGACCAGGCCGTCGACCACCGCCCGGTCGGTCAGCCCGGACAGCCACGAGCCGAACATCGTCACCCAGCTCGCGCCGTTCACGAAGCCGTCGACGACGCGCCGATCGAAGGTCCACAGCGCACGCCCGCTTGCCATCGTGCCGGCGATGAACGTCGCGTTGTAGAACTCGTCGACGTAGTACTTGCGCGACAGCAAGCGGTGCGCGCTCGCAAAGCGCGTCGCCAGCCGCTCGCTCATCTCCGGGTCGGCGACGTAGAGCTTCCAGGCCAGGCCGATGCCCGCCGCGGCCACGAGCACCGAGAACAACATCAGGCCCAGCTCCACGCCGGGCGACCCGGTCGGCCCAGCGGTCTCGTGCACACCGGCCACCGCGAAGCTCGGCGCGAGGAAGTGCTCGATGGCGTTGCCGCCTCCGAGCGCCGCCGGAATGCCGACGAAGCCGGCCAGCACCGCGCCTGCCGCGAGCAACTGCAGCGGCAGCGTCATCGCCCGCGGCGACTCGTGAGGCCCGTGCCAGGCGCCGTGCCCGTGCGCGTCGACGCCAGCAACTGCTCGGTCGCCATGCGCGTCACCCTGCCAGGCCGGCCCGCGATACGCCCCGAGGAAGGTCAGCGCCACCAACCGGAACATGTAGAACGCGGTCATGAACGCGGTGAGGACCGCGAGCACCCAGATGAACCTGTTGGCTTCGAATGCGCGGTAGAGGATCTCGTCCTTGCTGAAGAAGCCGGCCAGCGGCGGAATGCCGGCGATGGCCAGCGCGCCAATGGTCATCGTGGCAAACGTGACCGGCAGGTGCCGCTTCAGGGCGCCCATGCGCCGCATGTCCTGCTCCCCCGCCATCGCATGGATGACCGAGCCGCTGCCGAGGAACAGCAGCGCCTTGAAGAAGGCATGCGTCATCAGATGGAACGCCCCAGCCGAGAAGGCGCCCACACCGACAGCCGTGAACATGTAGCCAAGCTGCGAGACCGTGGAGTAGGCCAGCACGCGCTTGATGTCGTTCTGCACCAGCCCGATCGTCGCGGCGAGGAACGCCGTGAGCACGCCGACCACCGCCACGATCTGCAGCACCATCGGCGCGTGGGAGAACAGCACGGCGTTCCGGCCGAGCATGTAGACGCCGGCCGTCACCATCGTCGCGGCGTGGATGAGGGCGGCCACGGGAGTCGGCCCCTCCATCGCATCGGGCAGCCACACGAACAACGGAATCTGGGCGCTCTTGCCCGTGGCTCCGACGAACAGCAGCAGCGCAATCACCGACAGCACCCCGAAGTGCCCGGTCTCGATCGGCATCGCGGAGGCCGCGCGCTGGATGCTGGCGAAGTCGAGCGTGCCGAACGTCCAGAACAGCAGGAAGATGCCGAGGATGAATCCCCAGTCACCGATGCGGTTCGTGATGAAGGCCTTCTTCCCGGCATCGCCCGCGCTTGGTTTCTCGTACCAGTAGCCGATCAGCAGGTACGAGCAGAGACCGACACCTTCCCACCCGACAAACATCACCAGCACGTTGCTGCCCAGCACCAGCAGCAGCATGAAGAAGCAGAACAGGTTGAGGTAGCAGAAAAACCGCGCCACGCCGCCGCGCGGCTCGTCGTGCATGTACGCGGTCGAGTAGACGTGGATCAGGGTGCCGATGCCCGTCACCACCAGCAGCATCATCGCCGACAGCGGATCGAGCCTGAAGCCCCACGGCACCTGCAGCGCGGCGCGCGCACCGTCACTCGTCGCCGACGCGATCGACGGAATCCACTGCGCCACGACCACGTCGTAACTGCGCATCTCGGCCGGCAGCCCGAGCAGTTGCCAGAACGCGACGAGCGACAGCGCGAGCGCCGCACCCATCGCGGTGCACGCCACGAGGCCGGCCGTGCGCCGCGAGAACACACGGACCCCCACGAGCCCGTTGACGAGGGCGCCGAGTCCCGGCAGCAGTGGAATCGCCCAGATGTACGGCATCACCACTTCATGAGATTCATCTCGTCGATGTTCACCGTTTCCTTGTTCCGGTAGAACGCGAGGAGAATCCCCAATCCCACGGCAGCCTCGGCCGCCGCCACCGCCATCACGAAGATCGCGAACACCTGCCCGACCAGGTTCTGCACCTGCGCCGAGTAGGCCACGAGGTTGATGTTCACGGCGTTGAGCATCAGCTCAATCGACATGAACACGATGATGATGTTCCGCCGCGTCATGACGCCGGCCAGGCCGATGGTGAAGAGCGCCATCGAGAGCAGCAGGTAGTGTGTCGGCGTAATCACCTGGTCACGACTCCTTTCGCGCGAGCACGATGGCGCCGACCATCGCCACCAGCAGCAGCATCGACGCCACCTCGAACGGCACCAGGTAGCTGGTATAGAGCAGCCAGCCGACCTGCTCGGTGTTGCCGCTGACCGGCACGGTCTGCGCGGCCGACGCCGGCGCCGCAGGCGACAGCCGCGACCAGACGGCAATCGCCGCCGCTTCCACGAGGACCGCGCCCGCCAGCGCCAGGCCGAGCGTCGCGTGGCGACCGCCCGCCCGGAACGCCTCCGGCGGCCGCTTGACGTTCACCAGCATCACCACGAAGAGATAGAGCACGACGATGCCGCCGGCGTAGACGAGCACCTGGATGGCGGCAACGAACTCCGCGCCGAGCGTGACGTAGAGCGCCGCGACGCACAGGAAGTCGAGCACCAGGAACACGACGCTGTGCACCGGGTTCTTCGCCGTGACCACGAGGACGGCGAAACCGAGGATGCACGCCGCGAGCACGTAGAACGCGATTGCTTCCGCCATCACGCCAATGCCACCTTCACGATTGCCGTCAGAATGAGGTTCGCGATGGCCAGCGGGATGAGCACCTTCCACCCGAGGCGCATCAACTGGTCGTAGCGGTAGCGCGGCAGCGTCGCCCGTACCCAGATGAAGAGGTAGAGGAAGATAAACGACTTGAGGAGGAACCAGCACCACCCGGGCACGATGCCCAGGAACGACAGGAACTCGACGTTCGGGAACGGCCGCAGCCATCCACCCAGGAACAGCGTCGTCGCCACCGACGACACCACGATCATGTTGGCGTATTCAGCGAGGAAGAACAGCGCGAAGCGCATGCCGCTGTACTCGGTGTGGAATCCGCCGGTCAGCTCCTGCTCCGCCTCCGGCAGGTCGAACGGCGCGCGATTCGTCTCGGCGAGGCCGCCGATGAAGAAGATGACGAACGCCATCGGCTGGATGAACGCATACCAGACCCCCTGCGACGCCTGCGACGTCACAATGCCGACCATGCTGAGGGTGCCGGACATGAGGACCACGCTCACGAGCGTCAACGTGATGGCGATTTCGTAGCTAATCAGCTGCGCCGATGCCCGCAGGCTGGCCAGCAGCGGCCACTTGCTGTTCGACGAGTAGCCCGCGAGGATGATGCCGTACACCCCTACCGATGTCACCGACACCACGTAGAGCAGGCCGACGTTGATATCGGTGATGTACAGCGAGATCCGGCGGCCGAACAGGTGCACCTCGTCGCCGAACGGGATGACCGCGTAGACGACCAGTGCGGGCACCATCGACAGAATGGGCGCCAGCGTGAAGACCCACTTGTCGGCGCGGGCCGGCGTGATGTCTTCCTTCAGCATCAGCTTCATCGCGTCGGCAACCGGCTGCAGCACGCCGTACGGTCCGACGCGCATCGGGCCGAGGCGCGACTGCGCCCACGCGATGACTTTCCGCTCGAGCAGCACCATGTAGGTGACGCCGAGCAGCGTGGCATTCAACACCACGATGATCTTCAGCAGCGGGATGAGCACCAGCTCCACCATCAGCGGTCCACCTCGCCGAGGACCACATCGAGCGAGCCGATCAGCGCCACCACGTCGGCGATCAGGTGCCCCTTCACCAGGCGCGGCAGCGCCTGCAGGTTGCAGAACGACGGCGGCCGCACCCGGAAGCGGTAAGGACTGGTGGACTTGCCGTCACTCACGATAAAGAAACCGAGTTCGCCCTTGGGCGACTCGATGGCGTGATAGACCTCGCCGGCGGGCGGCTTGATCAGCCGCGGCACCTTGCCCAGGATCGGCCCTTCCGGAATCCCCTGCATCGCCTGGCGGATGATGCGGATCGACTGCCGGAATTCCTGCATGCGCACGGCGTAGCGGTCGAAGGTGTCGCCGGCGACGCCGAGCGGCACGTCGAACTCCATCTCGTCGTAGGCGGCGTACGGTTCGTCCTTGCGGACGTCGCGCCGGACGCCTGAGCCGCGCAGCGGCGGACCGCTCAGGCCCAGCGCCAGCGCCTCGGCGCCGTCGATCACCCCGACCCCCTTGGTGCGCGCGAGCCAGATCCGGTTGCCGGTCAGCAGCGTCTCGTATTCCTCGAGCTTGCCTTCCATGATCCGGCAGAACTCGAGCACCTTGCGGTCCCACGACGGCGGCAGATCCTGCGGCAAACCGCCGATGCGCATCGAGTTGTAGGTGAGCCGCGCACCGCAGTACTCCTCGAACAGGTCGAGGATCAGCTCGCGCTCGCGGAACGCGTAGAGGAACACGGTCATCGCCCCCGTATCCATGGCGTGCGTGCCGAGCCAGAGCAGGTGGCTGGCGATGCGCTGCAGTTCGCTCAGGATGACGCGCAGGTACTTCGCGCGGCGCGGCACCTCGATCGCCATCAGCTTCTCGACCGTCTCGCAGTAACCGACGTTGCTCGTTGCCGCCGACACGTAGTCGAGGCGATCGGTCAGCAGGACGATCTGCGCCCAGCTCCGGCTCTCGCTGAGCTTCTCGACGCCGCGGTGCAGATAGCCGATCACCACGTCGGCATCGACCACCTTCTCGCCATCGAGACGCAGCACGACCCGCAGCACACCGTGGGTGCTCGGGTGCTGCGGCCCCATGTTGATCACCAGTTCGTCGGTATCGAACATCGACCCGTGCTCGGGCGTCGGGCTACTCAATGTCGGCCTCGTCGCGTGCCTGTCGCAGCTTCAACCAGTCGAGCGGGTTCTCGAGCAGTAGTTCACCCGGTCCTTCGAGCGGATAGTCCTTTCGTTGCGGGTGCCCTTGCCACTCGTCCGGCATGAGGATGCGGCGCAGGTCGGGATGACCGCTGAACCGGATGCCGAACATGTCGAACACTTCCCGTTCGAGCCAGTTCGCGGCCGGCCACACCGACGTGACCGAATCGATCGGGTCGCCGTCGGCGACGCGGGCCTTCACCCGCAGCCGCTGCCCATGCGTGGTCGAAAACAGGCAATAGATGACGTCGAAGCGCTCCGGACGTGGCGGCCAGTCGGTCGCGGTGACGTCTGAACAGATATCGAAGGCGGCGCCGGAGGCGGTGCGCAGGTAGCGCGCGACGTCGAGGATAGCGGCGCGGTCGACGATCACGGTCCAGTCGCCGACGAAGAAGCTGAGCGCCAGGACCGCCCCGGGCATGGCCGACTGCAGCCCGGCAATGGCCGCAGGCACCGGTAGGTCGACGGGCGGTGGCGGGTCGGGAGGACCCGCCGGAGGCGCCACCTTCACGTCAGCCATCTAGACCCACTCCAGCGCGCCCTTTTTCCAGGCGTAGTAGTAGCCCACGACCAGGATACCGATGAAGACCAGCATCTCGATCAGGCCGAACAGGAGGAGTTTGTCGAAGATGACCGCCCACGGAAACATGAAGACCGTCTCGACATCGAAGATGACGAACAGCATGGCGACCAGGTAGTAGCGGATGCTGTAGCGGCCGCGGGCATCGGTCGTCGGCTCGATGCCGCATTCATAGGGCTCGAGCTTGACCTTGTTGTACTTGCGCGGGTGTAGCAGACCCGTGAAGACGAGCGTGAAGACCGCGAACCCGGTCGCGACCAGGAGGAACAGCGCGATCGGAATGTACGCTGAAACCATGATGTGGATCTCGCGCCGATCCCTTGAAGAGTTCTTCGGTTTATAACACGTCGAAGCTACCGACTGTCAAGGTTGCGCCAGCCAACTCGTCGCCTGCAAACACAAGATATATAAGCACTTCCTTCTCTCCAACCGGTTGACGGCCCGGAAAGTCGAGCTCTATACTGGCGCCATGGCTTCAGCACGGTGGTCGGCAACCGCGGCGCTGCTGGCGAGTGTCGCCTTCGTGGCCCCGGTATGTCTGTCAGCACAGGCCCAGCAGCGGGCCGTCTACGCGAGCGCCGTCGCTGAGAACGGCGCTCCGGTTGCGGGGCTCGGCGCCGCCGACTTCGTCGTGCGCGAAGACAAGGTGGCCCGCGAGATCCTGACCGTCGTGCCGGCGGCCGACCCGATGCAGGTTGTCCTACTGGTGGACAACAGCCAGGCGGCCGATCCATACGTGCGTGACATCCGCGAGGGGCTCACGGCCTTCATCGCCGGCCTCGGCGCCGACCCGACTGGTGCCAAGCACCAGGTCGCGGTCATCACCATCGGTGAACGGCCAACAATCAATACCGACTACACCACCGACCTCGAGCGGGCGACGAAGGGCGCGCAGCGCATCTTCGCGCAGCCGAACAGCGGCGCCTATCTGCTCGACGGCATCATCGAAACCGCGAAGGGCATCACGAAGCGTGGGGCGCCCCGTCCGGTCATCGTGTCGGTCGTGACCGCCGGCCCCGACCTGAGCGACCGCCCGTACCAGTCGGCCATCGAGCCGCTGCTCGACGCGGGCGCCGCCTTTCACGTCATGGTCGTCGGCCGCCCGATAATCGGCGACCAGGAACGGATGATGACCCTCGACGTCGGCACCCGCGAGACGGGTGGCCGTTACGATACCGTCCTGGCGTCGAGCGGGCTGACGTCGCGCCTGAAGCAGCTGGCCGACCAGCTGACGCACCAGTACAAGATCACCTACGCCCGCCCGACTACGCTGATTCCGCCCGAGAAGGTCACGATTGCCGCGGCGAAGCCGGGCCTGACGGTTCGCGGCATTGCGCAGCTGCCTGCCGAAGGCGGCCGCCGCTGATGCGGACCTCCCGCGTGCGCTCGGTCATCGCGGCGCTGGCCCTCACGGCCGCCGTGCCGCTCGTGCTGCGTGGCACGCAGCAGACGGCGCCAGCCGCAGCGGCCCAGCCGCCGTCGTTCCGCGCCGGCGTCGACATTGTCTCGTTGAACGTGACGGTCACCGACCCGCAGCAGAAGTACGTCACCGACCTGATGCAGGACGATTTCCAGATCTTCGAAGACGGCGTGAAGCAGGACGTCACCCTCTTCAACCGCACCAACCTGCCCATCGCCCTGGCCCTGCTCGTCGACACGAGCGCAAGCATGGAGAACCGCCTGCCGTTCGCACAGGAAGCGGCGGTCGGGTTCGCGCGCCGGCTGCGCCAGCAGGACCTGGCGGAGATCATCGACTTCGACAGCCGCGTGGTCGTGCTGCAGAACTTCACCAACAAGGCCTCCGAGATCGAGACGGCCATCCGCCGCACCTCGGCTGGCGGCTCCACGTCGATGTACAACGCCATCTACATTGCGTTGAAGGACCTGAAGAAGGCGGTCGCCACCAACACCGACGACATCCGTCGTCAGGCCATCGTGGTGCTGTCGGACGGCGAAGACACGTCGAGCCTGCTGCCGTTCGAGGAAGTGCTCGACCTGGCCAAGCGCTCGGAGACCGCGATCTACGCCATCGGCCTGCGCGCCCCTGAAACCAGCACCTCAGCCAGCCGCGGCTTCAAGGAAGCCGAGTTCGTCCTTCGCCAGTTGTCGCAGGAAACCGGCGGGCGCTCGTTCTTCCCCAATCAGATGGCCGACCTGAACGGCATCTACAGCCAGATTGCCGACGAGCTCTCCAGCCAGTACACGGTGGGCTACATCTCGAAGAACCCGAAACGCGACGGCGCCTGGCGCCGCGTGGTGGTCCGTCCGTCCCGGCAGGGCACGCAGGCGCGGACCAAGCTTGGATATTTCGCACCAACGCGATAGACGCCATGAACGCCATCCCACTGATCCTCTACGTCGCCGCGCTCGTCGCCTACATGCTGCACTTTGCACGGCGGCAACCTGACGTCGGCCGCGCCGCGACGACCTTCCTCGTTGCCGGCGCGCTCGCGCACACCTTCGTGGTCGGCATGCAGACGATGGAAGTGCGGCATGTACCGGTGACGAATGCGTCGTCGGCCATCTCGACGTTCGTCCTCCTGCTGGTGCTGGCGTATCTCTTCACCGAGATGTCGACCGAGGAACGGGCGATGGGCGCGTTCATCCTGCCGCTGGTCGTCGCGCTCCAGCTCATTCCGGCGCTGCATCCGCTTCCGGAAGAGCGGGCCGAGGTGCTGCAGGGGCCGCTGTTCGGCATCCACGTCTCGTCGCTGCTCTTCGCCTACGCGAGCTTCGCGCTCGCCTGCGTCATCGGCATCATCTACGTGCTGCAGTTCAAGGAGCTGAAGGCCAAGCACTTCGGCTTCTTCTACTCGCGCCTGCCGGCGCTCGACGTCCTCGACACGATGAACCAGCGCGCCACCTTCGTTGGCTGGGTCTGCCTCACCATCGGTCTGGTCGTCGGCTTCATCTGGGCCGGACAGGCCCCGGGTGACGACCCGCGCGTCCGGGCCATGTCACTGCAGGATCCGAAGATTTTCGTCGCCGTGCTGTGCTGGCTCGTGTACTCGTTCGAGGTCTTCGCCGCGCGCCGCATTGGTTGGGGCGGCCGCCGGGCCGCGTATCTGTCGGCGGTGGGGTTCGCCATCGTGCTGCTGAACTTCCTGCCGATCAGCTACTTCCTCACCAAGAGCCACAACTTCTAAGACTGCGACCGTGCACCTGCTTCTGGTTGGCATCAGTCATCGCACCGCCCCGGTCGAACTCCGGGAACGCCTCGATTTCCAGACGCGGGGAATCGAGAACGCCCTCGCGACGCTCGGCGATCGCCACGCGACCAGCGAGGCCGTCATCGTCTCCACCTGCAACCGCGCGGAACTCTACGCCGCGTGCGAGGACGTGAATGCCGGCCGCGCCGCGATTGCGGACTTCATCAGCGACTACCACGGCATCGAACGCTCGGCCATGCTGCCGCACGTCTATGACGTCACCGACCTCGAGGCCGCTCGGCACCTGTTCCGCGTCGCCGCCGGACTCGACTCGCTGGTGGTCGGCGAACCACAGATCCTCGGCCAGGTGAAGGACGCCCACACCGCCGCCGCCAGCGCGCGCACGGCGGGCACGTTTCTGAACCGGCTGTTCCACGCGTCGTTTGCCGTCGGCAAGCGGGTGCGGACCGAAACAGGGCTTGGCGCTGGCGCGGTGTCGGTCAGCTTCGCGGCCGTGTCGCTCTCGAAGAAGATCTTCGGCGACCTCAAGGGGCGCAACGTCCTGGTCATCGGCGCTGGTGAAATGGGCAAGCTCACCGCGCTTCACATGAAGTCGCAGGGTGTGCACCAGGTGACGATCGTCAGCCGCACGATCGCGCATGCGGCACGCACCGCGGAAGCGATTGGCGGCGCGTCGGCCGCGCCGTGGGAAGAACTCGACACGCTGCTCGGCGCCGCCGACATTGTCATCACCGCCACGGGCGCCGCGACGGCTATCCTGACCAAGGCGCACCTCGAGGCCGTGATGCACCCGCGCCGCAACCGGCCGCTGTTCATCATCGATATCGCCATGCCGCGCGACGTGGAAGCCGCGGCGGGCGACATCGAGCAGGTGTTCCTCTACAACATCGACGACCTGCAGGCGACCGTGCGCGAGAACCTGGCGCGCCGCGCCAGCGAGGTCAGCCGGGCCGAGAGCATCGTCAATGAAGAGGTCGAGAAGTTCGGCCAGTGGCTGAGCTCGCGCGGTGCCATCCCGACCGTCGTGGCGTTGCGCCAGCGTTTCGAGAGCATCCGCAAGGCCGAACTCGAGCGCCTGGCGTCGGCACTGCCGCCCGATACGCGCGGCCGCGTCGACGACATCACACGTCTCATCGTCGAGAAACTGCTGCTCGCGCCGACCGAGCAGCTCAAGTCGGTGACCGATCCGGAAACCGTCGGCACCTACGCGGAAGCGCTGACCCGATTGTTCAATCTGGATCAGAAGGCGCCCGACACCTCAACACCGCGCGACGCCACGGACGACCGATGCGTCGAGCCGTTCATCAGACCCGGCTCGCGCTGAGCTCCCAGGACGCCGCACTCGCATGACACCTGCTCCTCTTCGACTCGGCACGCGCGGCAGCCAGCTTGCGCTCTACCAGGCCAACACCGTCGCCAGGCTGCTCACTGACGCCGGCGGACCGCCGTGCGAACTGGTCATCATCAAGACCTCAGGCGACACACTGCAGGAGCGGCCGCTGTCGGAAGTGGGCGGCAAGCGTCTGTTCGTTAAGGAAATCGAGGACGCCCTGGTGCGCGGCGAGATCGACCTGGCCGTGCACAGCAGCAAGGACATGCCGGCGCTGCTGCCAGACGGGCTCGAGATTGCCGGTGTGCTCGAGCGCGAGGACCCGCGCGACGCCATCCTGCTGCCGGCCTCGCGGGGCGTGACGGCGCACAGCCTCGAGGAACTGGCGGCGGCGCTCGGTGACGCACCGACGATCGGCACCTCCAGCGTGCGACGGGTGGCGCTGCTGACGCGCCTGTTCCCGACCGCGACGTTCCTGCCGATGCGCGGCAACCTCGACACCCGCCTGCGCAAGCTCGATGAGGGCCAGTACGACGCCATCGTGCTGGCGGCGGCTGGCCTGCGCCGGCTCGGGTTCGGCGCGCGCATCTCATTCACCCTGCCGCTCAGCGCCTGCATGCCGGCACCAGGACAGGGGATCATCGCCATCGAGATTCGCAGCGGCGACGAGCGGGTGGCGGAGGCCGTGGCCCGCATCACCGACCGTGTGGCAGCCAAGGCACTGGAGGCCGAACGGGGCGTCGTCGACGCACTCGGCGGCGGATGCCAGACGCCGATCGGCGCGCTGGCGACCCCACTGCGCGACGATCAGTTCGAACTCGTGGCGGCCGTCGTGACGCTCGACGGGAGCCGGCTGATCCACACCACCGTGCGCGGTCCGCGCAGCGACGCGCGCGCCCTCGGCGTGCGGGCGGCGCACGACCTGCTGGCGCAGGGTGCGGGCGACATTCTCGAAGACGCGCGGCGGGTTCAGGCGCAGAACGAGCGCAAGACGCATATAGAATCGCTGCATCGTGAATGAATCCATCGTCTACCTGATTGGCGCCGGACCGGGCAACCCGGAACTCATTACCGTTCGCGGCCTGCGGTGCCTGGCTGACGCCGACGTGATCCTCTACGACCATCTCGTGCACCCGCGCCTGTTGCACGCCGCGAAGCCGGGCGCGGAGAAGATCGACGTCGGCATGCCGGCGCCCTCGCCGCTCGATCAGGAAGCCATCTGCTACCTCATGGCCGACAAGGCCGTGGAAGGCAAAGTGGTGGTGCGCCTCAAGTGGGGCGACCCGTTCATCTGGGACTCCGGCGGCTCCGAGGCGCTGTTCCTGCACGAGCGCGAGATCCCGTTCGAGGTGGTGCCAGGCATTCCGGCGGCCATGGGCGCAGCCGCGTACTCGGGCATTCCCCTCACCTATCCCGGCGGCGGCGACACGCTGACGTTCGTGCGTGGCAACGAAGGCTCGGCCAACACGCTCCCCGACGTCGACTGGGCGAGTCTCGCCACCCTCGACGGCACCATCGTCTGCTACGCCGGCCCGGACCAGTTGCCCGAGATGCTGTCGGCGCTGCTGAAGGCCGGCCGCCCCGAAGACGACACCGCAGCGCTCATCTACGATGGCACCCTGCCGACGCAGCACACCACACTCGGCACCCTCGCCGAGATCGCCTACCTGGTGAACAACCGCACGGAACGGCGTCCGGCCATCCTGGTGATCGGGCGCGTCGCGGCGCTGCGCGAACACCTGCGCTGGTTCGATACCCGACCGCTGTTCGGCAAGCGCGTGCTCGTCACGCGGCCGCGCGAGCAGGCCGCCGAGTTCGTGGCGCAGTTGCAGGCGCTGGGCGCCGACCCGATCGAGGCGCCGATGATCCGCATCGTGCCGCCGACCGATTTCGGCCCCCTCGACGAAGCGTGCGCGAGCATCGACCAGTTCGACTGGGCCGTCTTCACCAGCGGCAACGCCGTCGACGCGTTCATGGGCCGGTTGCTTGGCTCGGACGCCGACGTGCGCGCGCTGAACCACGTCCGCCTCTGCGCCATCGGCGCCGGTACGGCCGAACGGTTCACGCGCTTCGGCATCAAGGTCGACCTGCTGCCGGCCGAGTCGCGCGCTGAAAGCGTCATCCAGGCCCTGCTCGAGGTCGGCGACGTCGCCGGCCTCCGCTTCCTGCTGCCGCGCGCCGACATCGGCCGCGAGGTGATCAGCGAGGAACTCCGCAAGCGCGGCGCCGCGGTCGAGGAGGTTATTGCCTACCGCACGGTGGCTATCGATCCGGAGCGTGAGGGCGAGCCAGACGTCTACCGCATGCTGCTCGACCGGCGCATCGACCTGGTGACCTTCACCAGCCCCTCGTCGGTGCGCAGCTTCGCCGAGCTCTACGGCGCCGACACCGCCGCCGACCTGCTCCACGCCACTGCCGTGGCGGCCATCGGACCCGTCACCGCCGAAGCCGCTTCGCAACTCGGCATCAACTGCAGCATCGTGCCGACGCAGTACACCATTCCCGCGCTCTGCACCGCCATCGTCAAGCACTTCGAGGGCACCGGCACGCCCGACGAACAGGCACGCTAGGACCCGCACCGCCCCGGAGGGACGTATGGCCTACTCTTCGCTGAAACTGACGCGCCGCCCCAGGCGGCTGCGTACGACGGAGGCGATGCGCGCGCTGGTGCGCGAAACGCGCCTCTCACCTGACATGTTCGTACTCCCGCTCTTCGTCTGCGAGGGCGAGGGCGTGCGCCGCGAGATCGGGTCGATGCCAGGCGTCTTCAACCTCTCGGTCGATGAAGCGGTGAAGGAAGCCGCCGCGGCGAAGGCCGACGGCGTGTCGAGCGTGCTGCTGTTCGGCCTGCCCGAGCACAAGGACGATGTGGGATCGGCGGCGTACGATTCGGAGGCGCCGGTGCAGTCGGCCATTCGCGCCATCAAGCGCGAGGTGCCAGGCACGCTGGTCATCACCGACGTCTGCCTCTGCGAGTACACCGATCATGGCCACTGCGGCCTGCTGGTCGACGGGGCGATTGTCAACGACCCGACCGTCGGTCAGCTCGTGCGCGCCGCGTTGTCGCATGCGGCCGCCGGCGCCGACATCGTCGCCCCCTCCGACATGATGGACGGCCGCGTCGGCGCCATCCGCGAGGCGCTTGACGCGGGCGGGTTCGACAACGTCGCGATCATGTCCTACGCCGCGAAGTACTGCTCGGCGTTCTACGGCCCATTCCGTGATGCGGCCGGCTCGACGCCGCAGTTCGGCGACCGGCGCTCGCACCAGATGGATCCGGCGAACGTCGAGGAAGCGCTGCGCGAAGTGGCGCTCGACATCGAGGAAGGTGCCGACATCATCATGGTCAAGCCGGCGCTCGCCTACCTCGACGTCATCGCGAAGGTGAAGGATGCGTTCGGCTACCCGACGGCGGCGTATCAGGTCAGTGGTGAATACGCGATGCTGAAGGCGGCCGCTCGCAACGGCTGGATCGACGAGCCGCGCGCGATGATGGAGACGCTCACGTCCATTCGCCGCGCCGGCGCCGACATCATCATCACCTACTACGCACGCGAGGCCGCGCGCGCGCTCGGCTAGCCGCCGGACGTCCATCAATGTGTAGCGAGGCTGACCTTCAGGTCGGCCCAGCGAGCGGAGCAGGACGTAGCTGCGGACCTTCAGGTTCGCGCGTATCAGTACACATCGCCCCATGAAAACCACCAAGTCAGCCCGTCTCTTCAAGCGCGCCCTCGGCATCCTGCCAGGCGGCGTCGACAGCCCCGTGCGCGCCTTCAAGTCGGTGGGTGCGTCGCCGCTGTTCATCAGTCGCGCCTACGGTGCGCGGCTCGAGGACGTCGATGGCAACGTCTTCATCGACTACGTCATGTCCTGGGGGCCGCTCATCCACGGCCACGCGCCGAAGGGGCTCGTGAAGGCGCTCCAGCGCGCCACGACCCTCGGCACCAGTTACGGCGCCCCGAGCCCGCTCGAAGTGGAACTGGCGACGCGCGTGCGCAAGCTGATGCCGTCGCTCGAACGTGTCCGCTTCGTCAGCTCTGGCACCGAAGCGGCCATGAGCGCGGTGCGCGTGGCGCGCGCGGCCACCGGCCGCGACAAGATCATCAAGTTCGAAGGGTGCTACCACGGCCACGCGGATGCGTTCCTCGTGCAGGCCGGCTCAGGCGCGCTGACGCTCGGCACGCCGACGAGCCCCGGTGTCACGAAGGCCGCAGCTGCCGACACGCTGCTCGCCACCTACAACAACCTGGCGTCGGTAGAGCGGGTGTTCAAGGCGAACAAGGGCCAGGTGGCGGCGCTGTGCGTCGAGCCGATCGCCTGCAACATGGGCGTCGTGCCACCCGCCTCCGGCTTCCTGCAGGGGCTGCGCGCGTTGTGCGACACGCACGGCGCCATGCTGCTGTTCGACGAGGTGATCTCGGGATTCCGCGCCTCTGCCGGTGGCGCACAGAAGGTCTACGGCGTCAGGCCAGACCTCACGTGCCTCGGCAAGATCATCGGCGGCGGACTGCCAGTTGGTGCTTACGGTGGACGGGCCGATCTCATGGAACTGGTGTCGCCTGCCGGTCCCGTCTACCAGGCCGGCACGCTCTCTGGCAATCCGCTGGCAATGACCGCCGGCATCTGGTGTCTCGACCAGCTCTCGCCCAAGCTGTACAAGCACCTGGCCGTCCTTGGCTCGCGGCTCGCCGCTGGTTTCGCCGACGCGGCGCGTGAAGCGGGTGTCGACCTGCAGGTGAATGCGTTCGGCTCGGTCGTCACGCCGTTCTTCACAAGCCGCCCGGTGAAGGACTATGCCTCGGCCACGACCGCGAACACGGACCTCTACGCGCGCTTCTTCCGGGGCATGCTCGCGCGCGGCATCTATCCGCCGCCCTCGCAATTCGAGGCATGGTTCGTGTCCGCCGCGCACACGCGCAGGGACGTGGACAAGACGATTGCGGCCGCGCGGGATGTGATGAGGGAACTGACGCCGTAGGGCGGGAAGGTCTGGAGAGTCGGGAAGGACGGGAGCGCCGGAATCGGCGGGCCGTCCGCGACCAGCCTGACCTTCCCGGCGCTCCTGCCCTTCCCGGCCTTATCGCAGATTCAGTCCGGAATCGAGCCGCACGCGCAGAATCGATCCGGCGGGCAGGTCGACGTCCTTGCCCTCGGTCGCCGCGATCGTGCCGCCGCCACCGATGAGGATGCCGGCAATCGCCCCCTTCACGCCGCCGAGGATGCCGCCGAGGACGGCGCCCACGCCGGCGCCGGCGCCTACGCGTGCAGTCTCGCCCTTGATCCCCTCGCTCTCGATAGTCTGCGTCACCGTGGCGCGGATCGGGAACGCGCGTCGGCCGATCGTCACCTGGTCGAACGCCAGCGTCAGCCGTCCGGTCCGGTCGGAGCGGCTTGTCTTCGTGACCGAACTGACCACGCCTCGCATCACCGCTCCCGCAGGCACGATGAGGTTGTCGCCTTCACGCAGGTCGACGAGGGTCGTGGCCTCGAAGCGATCTTCAACGAGGTTGGTCGACGAACTGAGCGACTGACTCAGCCTGACATCGAACTCGGTGCCAACCGGGACATCGAGCGCCGAACCACGAGATGTCTGGGTGGACGCGCCGCCGCCAGGACGGGTGCCTTCGCCTCTGGCACGTGCGCGGAGTTCGTCAATCTTGTCGCGCAGATCGAAGTACTCAGTGCGAGCCACCGGCTCGTTCTTCCGCATCTTCACCCGGACGTAGGCCGTCTCATCGCGCAGGTCGTTCAGCTCGGTTTCGAGCCGGGACGCCAGCGCGGCGTCGCGCACGCGCGCACCGGAGATGTCGCGCGTGGCGTCTGACAGCGCATCCTGGAGACGCTGGATATCCGTGGAGGTAATCGTCTGGTTCTGGGCGCGCGCGGTGCCGACGCCGAGAAGCAGGGCCAGAGCGAGGAGCGTACCGAATCTGAAGAACTTCACAGTTGCCCTCCTAAGTGGACGATAGGACGACCGTCTAGCAAATACGGATCCGTCGGCAACGCCGAGCCTGGCAGATGAACGACTAACGACCAATGATCCGTGCGAGGTCGTTGTAGATGACGGTGGCCATCAGCGTCATCAGCACGACGAATCCGGCCAGCAGCATCTTCTCCTTGATGCGGACGCTGAAGTCGCGGCGCGCCACCCCTTCGATCGCCATGATGAAGATGTGTCCGCCGTCGAGCACGGGAATCGGCAGCAGGTTCAGGATGCCGAGGTTCAGGCTGATCTGCGCCATGAGACTGAACAACGCAATCCAGCCGAGCTGCGCCGATTCGCCAGACAACTGTGCGATGGCCACGGGGCCCATCAACTGCTTCGGCGACGTCTCGCGCGTGATCAGCCCCCACACGGTCTGGAAGATGAGGCCGGAGTACTGCAGGTTTTTCTCGACCGCGAGCCTCGAGGCGCCCACCAGACCCGGCTTGATGCTGGTGGTCTCGTCGGCGATCGCGACGCCGAGCAGTCCAGTGCTGCCGGTGCGCTTCGGCGTGGCCGTGATCGTCAGCGGCTGACCGTCGCGGAGAATGGCGATCGTGATCTGCTCTTCTGGCCGCTTCGAGATCGCGTCCTTCAGATGGCTCGAAAACGTGATGGTTTCGCCGTTGACCGATACGACGACATCGTTCGGCTTGAGCCCGGCCTTCTCGGCCGGTTCGCCGGCGCTGACGGCGCGGATGTGCGGGTGGACGTCGGGCAGGACGCCGATGTCGCCGATTTCGAAGCGGCTCCCCGCGGGCGTCTTCGGCGTGACGTTCACTGAGCCCTGGTTGCCGTCGCGCACGTAGGTGAGTGGCACCTCACGGTCCGGCTTGGTGCCGACCGTGATGTAGAAATCTTCCCAGGTCGCCACCGCCTTGCCGGCCACCTCGGTGATGCGGTCGCCCGGCTTGAGTCCGGCGCCGGCCGCGATCGAGTCGCTCATCACCGCGCCGAGCACGACCGGACGCGTCTCGTAGGCGAGGCGTTCAGCGCCCTGGTAGAGCACCACGGCCGTGAGGATGACCGCGAGGCCGAGGTTCATCACCGGCCCCATGATGAGCACCTGGAAGCGCTCCCACTTGGTGCGCGACATGAACTCTTCGGGGCCACCGGTCGACGGCTCGTCCGGGTTCTCGCCCGCCATCTTCACGTAGCCGCCGAGCGGCAACGCGCCGATGCTGTACTCGGTGTCGCCGCGGCGAATGCTCAGCACCGTCGGGTTGAAGCCCAGCTGGAACTTCAGCACCTTGATGCCAATACGCTTGGCCGCGAGGAAGTGCCCGAGCTCGTGCACGAACACGAGGACGCCAAGGACGAACGCGAACCACAGGAACGTAGTCAGTGTGCCAGCCACCGAAACCTCAGACTTTCAATTGTAGCCCGCAGGCCATTTCACGGGCGTAGTCGCGCGCCCACCCGTCCACCGCGCGGATCTGCGCGAGGGTGCCTGCCTCCCCCGCCACATGCGCATTCATCGTCTGCTCGATGACCTGCGCGATGGCGGGGAACGACAAGCGACCGTCCAGAAAGCGTGCCACGGCAATCTCGTTCGCCGCGTTGAGCACGACAGCCAGGCCTGGCTCGCCGCGCAGCGCGCGGTAGGCCAGGGCCAGGCATGGAAACACCCGCGTGTCGGGCACGTCGAAGTCGAGCTGGCGTGGACGCGCCAGGTCGAGCGACGGCACCGGCGCGGGCCACCGATCGGGATACGAGAACGCGTACTGGATGGGCAGGCGCATGTCGGTGACGCCGAGCTGCGCGATCAGCGACCCATCCACCAGTTCCACCATCGAGTGCACCACCGACTGCGGATGCACGACGACGTCGATCTGGTCCGGTCCGACATCGAAGAGCCAGCGGGCCTCGATGACCTCCAGCCCCTTGTTCATCAGCGTGGCCGAGTCGATGGTGATCTTGCGTCCCATCTGCCAGGTCGGATGCTGCAGCGCATCCGCCGCGGTCACGTCTTCCAGTTGTGACGCCGTGCGTCCGCGGAACGGTCCGCCCGACGCGGTCAGCACCAGGCGCTTCACTTCGCCCGGCCGGCGGCCATGCAGGCACTGGTGAATGGCGTTGTGCTCGCTGTCCACCGGCAGGATGGTCACCCCGCGCCGGCGTGCCGCCTCGGTGACGATCCCCCCGGCCATGACCAGCACTTCCTTGTTCGCCAGGGCGATGGTCTTGCCGCACTCGATGGCGGCCAGCGTGGCCTCCAGCCCGTCGGTGCCGGACGAGGCGCACAGCACGATGTCGACGTCGGGATGCGTGGCAACGGCCACCAGCCCCTCGCGCCCGATGCCACCAAACACTACATCGTTCGACCCGCGGGACAGGCCGCGCAGCACGTCGGCCGCGGACGCTGTGGCCAGCGAGACGATGCGCGGGCGATAGCGGGCGATCTGCGCGGCCAGCCGCTCGGCGTTTTCGCCGGCGGCGAGGCCCACCACCTCGAGGCGATCGCCATGCGTATCGACCACCGACAGCGCGCTCTGCCCGATCGACCCGGTGGACCCGAGGATGGCGATGCGCGTGAGGTGCGACTCAGACATGCATCAGCACGATGTAGTAGACGGGCGCCGCGAACAGCAGCGAGTCGATGCGATCGAGCACGCCGCCGTGCCCGGGGATGAGCGACGAGCTGTCCTTCACGCCGGCACTGCGCTTCAGCATCGACTCGAACAGGTCACCGACGATGCCGAGCGCGACGACCGTGACGCCGAGCAGCACGCGGAGCCACAGCGGCATGGCCGGCAGCCAGTAGCCGCCAAGCACGACGAACAGCAGCGTGCCGAAGAAAACGCCGCCGTAGGCGCCTTCAATGGTCTTCTTGGGGCTGATCGTCTCGGCCAGTTTGCGCCGGCCGAAGGCGCGGCCGGTGAAGTACTGCGCGGAGTCGCTCACGATCACCGTGAGCATCAGCAGGAAGAGCGCTGGCGGTCCGGCGCTCTCGCGGATGGCCAGCATCGCGCCGAGCGGCAGGCCGATGTAGAGGCACGGCAGGAGCGCCGCCGCGGTCGAGGCCAGCGCGTTGTTGCCGCCGCGCCACGCGCCGAGCGACAGCGCCCCGATCGCGACGAACGCCGTCATCAGCACCAGGTCGAGCGGCACGCGGCCGGCGCCGCCGAAACCGTCGCGTGCGAACGACGCGCAGGTGAGCGCCGCGGCCACGGTCGCCAGCGCCGCCGGATACGGCAGGTCGCTCGCACGCACCAGCCCTCCGTATTCGTGGCAGCTGACTGCCACGAGCACCAGGGCGATCATGAGGCACAGCCATGCTGGCGAGTACCCGACGGCGGCGACGGTCAGTCCAATCATGACCACGCCGCTGATGATGCGCGTGGTCACTTGGCGCCGAGCGCCACCGGTGACGGCTTGATGCCGCCGTACCGACGATCGCGCTTCTGGTAGTCGAGCACCGCACCGATGAGGTCGCGGCGTCTGAAGTCGGGCCACAACGTGTCAGTGACCCAGATCTCCGCGTAGGCAATCTGCCAGAGCAGGAAGTTGCTGACCCGCATCTCGCCACTCGTGCGAATCAGCAGGTCGGGATCGGGCTGGCCCGATGTGTAGAGGAAGTCTCCGAACTTCGCCTCGTCGAGGTCGGCAGGGGCCATCCCTGACGCCATCGCACGCCGTGCCGCGTCGACGATTTCTGCGCGGCCGCCGTAGTTCAGCGCGATGTTGAACAGCATCCCGGTGTTGTGTTCGGTCTTGCGGATGCCGATCTCGAGTTCGTGCTGGACGTCAGGGGACAGGTCGTCGGTGCGGCCGATGACACGGAAGCGGATGTTGTTCTTGAGCAGCGTGCCGAGTTCGAGCCTGATGTAGCGCTTGAGCAGCATCATCAGCATGGTGACTTCGGCCTTCGGACGCTTCCAGTTCTCGACCGAGAACGCATACAGGGTGAGCACGCCGATGCCGAGCCGCGCCGACGTCTCGACGACGTCGCGCACCGAGGCGATACCGGCGCGGTGGCCTTCGACACGCGGCAGATGGCGCTGGGCGGCCCAGCGGCCGTTCCCGTCCATGATGATGGCGACGTGGGCCGGCAGCTGGTCGAAGTTGACCTGGCGAGCCAGGGCTTCGTCCGGCGATCCTGGCGGAATCCAGGCCAGGAGTTTCTCAAGCGACATGCTGGGCCATTATAAGTCGGCTATTTGTACTCGACTGCGACCAGAAACAGACCGTGTGCCGGGGCAGTCCTGCCGACGGCGGCCCGGTCGCGCACCGTGAGCAACTCGTCGATCGAATGGATGGACCGCCGCCCTCGCCCCACCTCGACCAGCGTACCAGCGATCGACCGCACCATGTGACGCAGGAATCCGTCGCCTCGCACCTCGTAGGTCAGCAACCGGCCGCCGTCGGGCTCGCAGGTCTCGGAGACCGCCGACGCGAAGATGGTACGCACCGAGGTGTCGACGTCGGTGCCCGCGCCCTTGAACGCCGCGAAATCGTGCGTGCCGATGAGGCACGCCGCGGCATCGTTCATCGCCGCCAGATCGAGCGGCGGCCACGGCACGTGCCAGGCGTAGCTCCGCTCGAACGGGTTCAACGCGCGGCTGTTCCAGAGACGATAGCGGTAGCGCTTCGCCACCGCGGTGAAGCGCGCATGAAAGGCTGGGTCGACCTCGTCGGCCGCTGTCACGCGCACGGCCGGAGGCAGATACATGTTGGCCGATTGGACGACGGCCCGCGCCGTCACCTGGCGGCGGATCGTCACCGAGGCGACCTGCGCAAGCGCGTGCACGCCGGCATCGGTCCTGCCGGCCCCCGCAACCGCCACGGGGCCACCCGCAATGGGCGCCAGTGCGTCTTCGAGCAGCGCCTGCACGGAGGTGCCCGTCGACTGACGCTGCCATCCGACCAGCCCGGTGCCGTCGTAGGCAATCGTCAGCTTCAGGTGCATCACATCAGGCGACCACGGGACGGGAGCCGGGCTTCACGACCGGCTGGCCCTGCGCGCACAGCGGGCACGATTCGGGCTGGTAGGTCGGCAGATCGATGCTGAGCAGCGCCTCGAACGGCACGTCGAACGCGGCCTTGCCGCCGCTGCGATCGACGATGGAAGCGGCGCCGACCACCTGACCGCCTGCGGCCGTCGCCACCTGCATCGTTTCGCGGGTGGAGCCGCCGGTGGTGCAGACGTCCTCGATCACCAGAACGCGGTCGGACGCGGACAGCACGAAGCCGCGGCGGAGCGTGAGCACACCGTCGGCGCGTTCAGCGAACAGCGCGCGGACGCCGAGGGCGCGGCCGACCTCGTGTCCAATGACGACGCCACCGAGCGCCGGCGACAGCACCACGGTAGGACGCAGGTGGCGGGTGCGTTCGGCAATCGCCTGACCGAGCTGTTCGGCCGATGCCGGGTGCTGGAGCACCAGCGCACACTGGAGGTAGCCGGTGCTGTGGAGGCCGGAGCTCAGACGGAAGTGCCCTTCCAGCAGGGCGCCTGATTTCCGGAACAAATCGAGCAATTCATCGCGTGTGGCCATTCGACTGGTTAGTATACAATCCGGGTCTCTGAACCGAACCTCCCCGCCAGACGTCTACCGATTCAGCATGTCATCCCGATATCTCGCCTGATGGAGCTTCAGTCCATGCGTTATTCGAAGAAGTGTGCCGCCGTGTTTCTGGCGGCCGCTGTCGCCACAGCCGCGGTCACCCCCGCTTCGGCACAGGGGCAGGCCGCAGCTGTCCGCAAACTCACCATCGACGAAGCCGTGACGCTGGCGCTCGCGCAGAACCTCGGCATCCAGATCGAACGCCTCAACCCGCAGATCGAGGACGTGGCGGTGGCGCAGGCCCGGAGCTACTGGGTCCCCACGCTGACGTCTACCCTGCAGAACAACTCGCAGAACACCCCGTCGAGCAGCTTCCTGTCCGGCGGCCAGGCCAAGATCACCGACGCGCGCTTCTCGACGCAGTTCGGCCTGAATCAGGTCCTGCCGACCGGCGCGAACTACTCGGTGGTCTGGAACAGCGCTCGCTCGACCTCGACGAACGCCTTCACCAACTTCGACCCGCTGCTCAGCTCGAACGTGGCGTTCACCTTCTCGCAGCCGCTGCTGCGCGGCCGCACGATCGATTCGTACCGCCAGCAACTGCAGACGACGCGCAAGGATCGTGAGGCGGCGGACGTCTCGCTGCGCGCCACTATCGCCACCACCACGCGCAACGTGAAGCTCGCCTACTGGGATCTCGCCTTCGCGCGCGAGAACCTCTCGGCGCAGCAGCAGTCGCTCGACCTCGCCAAGCGCGCCATGGCCGACAACGAGAAGCGCGTCCAGATCGGCACCATGGCGCCGATCGACATCGTCGAGGCGCAGGCCGAAGTGGCGCGCAACGAAGAGACGGTTATCGTCGCCGAAGCCGCCATCACGCAGGCGGAAGATCGCCTGCGCGCGCTCATCCTCGACCCGGCCTCGCCCGATTTCTGGACGACGTCGCTCGAGCCTGGCCAACAGATGCCGTTCACCGCGATCAGCGTCGACGTCGAGGGCGCCATCAAGAAGGCGGTCGACAGCCGCACGGACGTGAAGCTGGCAAAGAACTCCATCGAGAAGAGCGACATCAACCTGAAGTACTTCCGTTCGCAGGTGCTGCCGGAAATCAACGCCAATGTGTCCTATCAGTCGAACGCGGTCGGCGGGTCGCAGTTGACGCCGGTCAGCTTCACCGGCACCACGGGGCCACGCTCGGTCGTCGCGCAGCGAGGCTACGGGTCGGTGCTCGGCGACGTGTTCTCGAACCAGTACCCGACGTGGACGGTCGGCATCTCGGTGTCCTATCCGCTTGGCGGCAATTCGCAGGAGACGAACCTGGCGCGCGCCACGCTGCAGTACTCGCAGGCGGGGCAGCAACTGCGGAACCTCGAGATGCAGATCGCCACGCAGGTGCGCGACGCCGCCCGTCAGGTCACCACCAACGCCAAGCGCGTCGAGCGCGCGCGCGTCGCTCGAGACCTGTCCGAGCAGAAACTGTCCGCCGAGGAGAAGAAGTTCGCCGCCGGCATCCAGATCAGCTTCTTCGTCTTCCAGGCGCAGCGCGACCTGGCGCAGGCGCGCACCAACGAAATCAAGGCCATTGCCGACTACAACAAGGCGGTGGTCGACTTCGAAGCCATCCAAGACACCTCGCTGACCGGCAACGCGCCGATCACGTCGGCCGCACAGGGCGCGCGGTAAAAACTCGTCGGTCGCCGGTAGCTGCCACCCTTCAGGTCGGCTGGTTCCGGGCAGGACCTGCGCGTTGGCTGGTCCTGAATGCCCGCGCGCACGTCTTGACGCGTTGACCGGGCGTGAGTACGAACGGCTTCGAGGCCCGCGCGTCCTCTTCGTCTACGGGGCGCGGGTCCGTCCCCCTTGTCCGGCGCGCTGATGACATCTCTCGGGACATTCGCCACGCCGCCCTGGAATCCAACCCCGCCGGGATACGACGGGGAGGGAACCGCGGGCGGCGCGATGTACACTCCCTTTCTCGTGCCGAAGCTCTCGGTCACCATCATCACGAAGGACGAAGCGTCCGATATCGCCGCAGCCATCGAGTCGGTCGCGTGGGCCGACGAGATCGTCGTCGTCGATTCACACAGCACCGATCGCACGGTGGATATCGCGCGCACCGCGAAGGCACGCGTCGTGGTGATCGTGCGCGACTGGTCCGGCTACATCGAGCAGAAGAACTACGCCGCCGAGCAGGCCGCGCACGACTGGATCTTCTCGCTCGACGCCGACGAGCGGGTGACGCCGGCGCTGGCCCGCGAAATCCAGCAAGTGCTGAAGGCGCCGAGCCACGCGGCCTACACGGTGCCCCGCCTCACCTGGCACCTCGGCATCTGGGTCCGCGGCACCGACTGGTATCCCGACTTTCAGACACGCCTGTACAACCGGAAGACCGCACGCTGGACCGGCCAGTACGTGCACGAGGGCGTGGCGGTCGCCGGCACGATCGGCCGCCTCACCGGCGACCTCCAGCACTTCGCCTATCGCGACATCGCCGACCACCTCGAGACGATCGACCGCTACACCACCGCGGCCGCGCGCCAGATGTACGAGGCGGGCCGCCGCGCATCGCTGTCCGACCTCGCCTTCCGCGGGCCGCTCGCTTTCCTGCGCAACTACGTGGCGAAGGGTGGCTTCACGCTGGGCCGCGTCGGGCTCATCGTCTCGACGATGAACGCGTATTACGTGTTCCTGAAGTTCGCGAAGCTCTGGCACCTGCAGGTCTCGCCGGCGGCACGCCCCGGCGACGGCCCGCCGACGGTATGATCGGCAAGAGTCCGACGTGTTCTCCCTTCACATCGATACGGCGCGCACCTGGCGAGGCGGCCAGAACCAGGTCCTGCTGACGGTCAACGGGCTGCGCGCCATCGGCCAGCGCGCCGCGCTCGTGGCCCACCCTGACGGCGAACTGCGCCAGCGCGCCGTAGAAGGCCTCGAACTCATCCCGCTGGCGCCGCGCTCCGAAGTGGACGTGTCGGCGGCCTGGCGGTTGGCGCGGCTCATCGGGCGGCTCAACCCCGACATCATCCAGGCGCACGATCCGCACGGCGTGGCGATGGCCGGCATGGCGCTCCAGTTCGGTGCCACCACGCGCTGGCGCGAAGGACGCCGTGCCCCCGCCCTCGTGGCCACGCGGCGGGTCGACTTCCACCTAAAGCCAAACTCGTTCTCGCGCTGGAAGTACCGGCAGGTCGACTGCTTCATTGCGGCGTCCGAGGCGATCCGGCAGATGCTGATCGGCGACGGCGTCGACGCTTCACGGGTGGTGACGGTGCACGAAGGCATCGACGCCGACCGCATCGATGCCACGCCAGCCGTGAACGTGCACGAGGCGCTGTGGCTGCCGCACGGCGCGCCGCTCGTCGGCAACGTCGCGGCGCTGGTGCCGCACAAGGGTCAGCGCTACTTCATCGAAGCCGCGCATCTCGTCGTGCAGAAGATTCCGGACGCCCGCTTCGTTATCCTCGGCGAAGGCGAACTGCGCGAGCACCTCGAACACCTGGTGCGCGAACATCACCTCGAGAAGCACGTGCTGCTCCCCGGCTTCCGCACCGACGTGCTCGGCTGCATCAAGGGGTTCGACCTGTTCGTGATGAGTTCGGTCACGGAAGGGCTCGGCACCTCGCTGCTCGACGCCATGGCCTGCCGCAAGGCGATCGTCGGCACACGCGCCGGCGGCATTCCAGAGGTGGTGGACGAGGGGACGACCGGCCTGCTGGTGGAGCCGCGCGATTCGCCCGCGCTGGCCGAGGCGATGCTCCAACTGCTGCGGGACGTGCCGCTGCGGGACCGCATGGCTGTGGCCGGTTATGCGCGCGTCCGCGAGCGTTTCACCCTCGAGCGCATGGTCGCGGAGACCGCCGCGGTCTACGCACGCCTGGCGCGGACGCCGCACCTGGCGGACGTGCCGGCCGGGTCCGGCTAGCTCACGGGCCGGCGAAAGCCGGACGCGACGCGAGGCTGCCGTCACGCGTGTCAGTCGTAGTGTCCGGCTTTAGCCGGACCCGTCAGAGTTCAGCGCGACTTGCGGCGCGGCTTCGGCCGGCACACGCCCTTCAGCGGACACTGCGAGTCGCCGCGCGGCGTCTCGAAACCGCACGCGTTCATCATCCCGAGGTGGCACACGGAGAAGTCGTACTTCACCGGGTCGACCGGATCGAGTGCGCGCAGGGCACGCGTGATGTCGAGCGCCATCGGCCAGCCAGGGCTCGTGTACTTCGTGAGTTGCAGGCAGCGGCCGACGCGGATGATGTGCGTATCGAGCGGCACGATGAGGCGCGCGGGCGACACGCGGGTCCAGACGCCGAGGTCGAGCGCATCCTGCCGCACCATCCACCGCATGAACAGGTTCAGCCGCTTGCAGGCGCTGCCGGCCGACGCGCGAGGGAAGAAATAGCTGACGAGCGGTCTGGCCGGCACGCGGCCGTAGGCCGTGCGCAGGTCGAGCGCCATCGCCCGTTGCGAGAAGCTATCGAGCGCGTCCCGCACATCGTCGCCGCCTGGGTCGCCTTCGACGAAGAACCCCTCCAGCGAACCGTGCGACGCGAGTATCTGATGCATCAGCCAGAGCAGCGCAACGATGTCCGTGCCTCGAATCCAGCGGTGCACGAACTCGCGGAACGGTTCGCGGTCGCGCGACGGCGAGAAGTCGCGCACGAACTGCGCGGGTGAGCCTCCCATCACGGCCACCACCCGCTCGACCGAGTGCATCACGCTGCTGACCCGGCCAAACGCCAGGCCCGCGGCGATGAACGCCACAATTTCCCGGTCGTCGCTCGCGCTGAACCGGCGCACGATCTGGATCGGGTCGGTGGCGGAGTCGGCCTGGTTGAAGCTCTGGTAGAGCCCGTCCAGCGTCGGCTTCAGCGTGTCCGTGCGCGAATCTCGAATCTTCACTCGGGCATCTCGAATCTCACATCAGTAATCGGCAATGCTTGTCGCTATGATTTTCGCATGCGCCGCATCCTCAGCCGGGTCGCCCTTGCCCTGATTGCCCTCGTCGTCCTCGCCGGCGCTGGCGGCTACCTGTATCTGCGGCGGTCGCTGCCCGACTACGGAGAGGACCAGACGGTTACGGGGCTCACCGGTGCGGTCGACATCGTGCGCGACGCCGACGCCATTCCGCACATCTTCGCGTCGAACGCGCTCGATGGACTCTTCGGGCTCGGCTACGTGCATGCGCAGGACCGGCTATGGCAGATGGAGTTCCAGCGCCGCATCGGCCACGGCCGCCTCTCCGAGATCTTCGGCGCACCCGCGTTGGCGCAGGACCGGTTTCTCCGCACCGTCGGCTTCGGCCGGGCGGCGCGGAGCGCCTGGGACCGCCTGCCTGCGGACGTCCGGCAGCAGGTCGATGCCTACGTCGCCGGGGTGAACGCGTTCATCAGCACCCACCACGGCAGCGCCCTGCCGCCCGAGTTCACCCTGCTGCGGTTCGAACCCGAGCCCTTCACCGGCCCCGACGTGCTGGTGTGGGTGAAGATGATGGCCTGGGACCTCAGCGCCAACTACTCGTCCGAGTTGCTGCGACACGACCTGCAGGCGAAGATCGGTCACGCGCGGAGCGGCCAGCTGCTGCCGCCGTATCCGGCTGATGGCCTGAGCATCCTGAACGACCAACTACCAGCCGCAGCGGCGCATGCGTCGCTCGCCTCGCCGTCACCCGGCGCCACCACAAACGCCAACGCGTGGCCCGCCTTCGAGCAGATGCTGACCAGCGGCCCGCCGATGGTGGCGGCGTTCCTGCTCGGCGGTGCGCAGCACGAAGCGATCGGCTCGAACAACTGGGTCGTCGACGGCTCGATGACCGCCACCGGTGCGCCGATGCTGGCCAACGACCCGCACCTGGCCACGCAGGTGCCGTCCATCTGGTATCTCGCCCATGTCTCGGCGGGCGATCTCGACATCATCGGCGCCACGCTGCCGGGCACGCCGGCCGTGGCGCTGGGCCGCAACAAGGACATGGCCTGGGGCGCTACGAACGTCGGCGCCGACGTACAGGACCTCTATCGCGAGAAGCTTGATGCGTCCGGGCGGTTCGCGGAATTCCTCGGCGTCCAGGAACTGATGACGGTGATTCCAGAAACCGTGCGGGTGAAGGGCGCCGCACCGGTGGTGGTGAACGTGCGCATCACCCGCCACGGCCCGCTCATCTCCGACGCGATCAACGCCAACAGCGCGGCATCGCCGACGCCGCCCACCTCGCCGCCGCTCGAGCCGCTCGCCTTCCGCTGGACCGCGCTCGATCAGGACGACCTCACGATCTCGGCCTACATGCGGCTGAACCGCGCTCGCAACTGGGACGATGTGACGACGGCGCTGAAGGACTACGTGGCACCGTCGCAGAACTTCGTGTTCGCCGACGTGAACGGCCACATCGGCTACTACGCCCCTGGTCACATCCCGGTCCGCACCTCCGGCGACGGCTCGCAGCCCACCGACGGCTGGACCGGAGACACCGAGTGGGACGGCTGGGTGCCGTTCGCGGAACTGCCGCACGCCTACGACCCGCCGCAGCACTTCATCGTCACCGCCAACAACCGGCCGTCAGGCGCGCTCGGTGCGCCGCTCGTCGGCCTCGAATATCCCAATCCGTACCGCGCCAGGCGCATCGTCGACCTGCTTGGCGAGTTGAGCGCCGGGCACAAGCTCACGCCGAACGATTTCGCGCGGATCCAGGCCGACTCGGTCTCGCTGCACGCACGCGACGTCCTGCCGCGCCTGCTCGCGCACGTCCAGCCTCAGTCGACGCTCGACCAGCGCGCCGTCGCGATCCTGCGCACGTGGGACGACGACGCTCGGGCCGATGCCGCGGCACCGGCCATCTTCGAAGCGTGGTTCCTGAAGCTGGCGCCGACGATCGTCGGCGACGAACTCGGTCCGCTCAGTCGCGCCTACGAGGGTCGCTTCTCGTCGGTCACGCGCTTCCTGGAAGCCACGCTCGACGGCAACCCGGTGTGGTGCGACAACATTGCCACTCCGATCAAGGAGACCTGCGACGAGGCTGTCAGCGATGCGCTGCACGCCGCAGTGGAGGCTCTGGCAGGACGGATGGGGCGCGAGCCGGAACGCTGGCGGTGGGCCGCCGTGCATGAAGCGGTCTTCCCGCATCAGGGACTCGATGCGGTCGGTGCGCTGCGTCCTTTGCTCGGACGCCGGGTCCCGATCGGCGGCGACTGGAGCACGGTGAACGTGGCGCCGATTGCGACCGGCGCGCCGTACACCACGACGTCGATTCCCGGCTACAGGCAGATCCTCGACTTGTCGCCCGCGAACGACAGCCGGTTCCTCGAGGCGGTCGGGCCGTCGGGCCACTTCCTCTCGAAGTACTACGACGCGTTCCTGAACGACTGGAAGGCCGTGCGCTACCGCGCCATGCGCACGGACCGGCTGACAGTGGAAACCGGCGCCATCGGCCGCCTGCGCCTGACGCCGGCGAAGTAGTGACGACGGCGCACCTGAAGGTGCGCGGCTACGACACTCCGCGATGCGTCAGATCGGCAGGTTGACGGCCGCGTTGTTGTAGACCGTCCGTCCGCCAACGATCGTCGCGGCCACGCCGCCGCGCAGTTCCCAGCCGTCGAACGGCGTGTTCTTCGACTTTGACTTCATCGCCTTCGCCTCCACCTTCACGTGCAGGTCGGGCGCGAGGATCGTCAGGTCGGCCACCGCGCCCTCGGTAATCGAGCCACCGGGGAGGCGCAGGATGCGGGCGGGATTCACCGACAGCAGTTCGATGAGGCGACTGAACGAGATGAGCCCGGAATGCACCAGCCGATCCAGGCAGAGCGGCACGCAGGTTTCGAGCCCGGTGATGCCGAACGGTGCACGGTCGAACTCCACGTGCTTCTCATCGTAGTGGTGCGGCGCATGGTCGGTGGCGATGACGTCGACGCTGCCGTCGACAATCCCCTGCAGCATCGCATCGCGGTCGGCCGCTTCGCGCAGCGGCGGGTTCATCTTCGTGTTGGTGTCGTACGGGACCGGTGCCGCCAGCAGTGCATCCGTCAGGATGAAGTGGTGGGGGGCCACCTCGCAGGTGACGTTCGCACCGCGCGACTTGCCGTAGCGAACGGCGTCGAGCGTCTGCCGCGCGCTCATGTGCGCGATGTGGACGCGACCGCCCGTCATCTCGGCCAGCGCGATGTCGCGCTGCGCCATGATCGACTCGGCTTCACCGGGGATGCCGCGGAGCCCGAGCTTCGACGCCACCATCCCTTCGTGCGCCACGCCGTCGCCCTTGAGCGTCGGGTCTTCGCAGTGTTCGATCACCGGCATATCGAACATGCGGGTGTACTCGAGCGCGCGGCGCATCAGCAGCGCCGTGCGGACCGGATGCCCGTCGTCGGTCACCGCGACGCAGCCGGCTTCCTTCAGTTCGCCAAGTTCGGCCATCTGGTCGCCCTTCTGCCCGATCGAGACCGCCCCGATCGGATAGACGCGCGCCAGGTTGGCGTCGGCCGCCTTCTTCAGGATGAACTGCGTGACGCCAGCGTTGTCATTCACCGGCGAAGTATTCGGCATGCAGGCCAGGGCGGTGAAACCGCCGGTGACCGCCGACAGCACGCCGGTGGCGACCGTCTCCTTGTGTTCCTGCCCGGGCTCGCGCAGGTGCACATGCATGTCGATCAGCCCCGGCGTAATCACGAGGCCCGACGGAATCGACACGACGACCGTGCCCTCTTCCGCCTGGAGGTTGACGCCGACCTTGGCGATGCGGTCACCCTCGATGAGGATGTCGAACACGCCGTCACGTCCGTTCGCCGGGTCGACGACCCGTCCGCCCTTAAGCAGCCGCTTCATTTTTCACTCCGCCAGCCAGAAGATAGAGCACCGCCATACGGACGGCCACGCCGTTGGCAACCTGTTCGAGAATCACCGAATACGGACCGTCGGCCACTTCCGACGCGATCTCCACGCCGCGGTTCATCGGACCGGGATGCATGATGATCACGTCCGGCTTCGCGCGGCTCACCCGTTCGGTCGTCATGCCGAACAGGTTGTAGTACTCGCGGAGCGACGGGAAGAACGCGCCCTGCATCCGCTCCTGCTGGATGCGCAGCATCATCACCACGTCCGCATCCCTCACCGCGTCGTCCACCGTGGCGACGGTGACGCCCAGTTGCTCGATGCCGCGCGGCACCAGCGTCGGCGGTCCGCTGACGAAGACGTGCGCGCCGAGCTTGGTCAGCAGCAGCACGTTCGACCGCAGCACACGGCTGTGCAGCAGGTCGCCGACGATGGCGACCTTGAGCCCTTCGATGGACGGCTTGTGCTGCTTGATGGTGAAGGCGTCGAGCAGCGCCTGCGTCGGATGCTCGTGCAGCCCGTCGCCAGCGTTGATGATGCGCGACTTGCAGATGCGCGACAGCAGGTTGCACGCGCCCGACGACGAGTGCCGGATCACGATCATGTCGGGCGACATCGCCTCAATGTTCATGGCGGTGTCGGCCAGGGTCTCGCCCTTCTGGACACTGGAGGCCTGCACCGCGATATTCAGCGTGTCGGCGCTCAGCCGCTTTTCGGCAATCTCGAACGAGGTGCGGGTGCGGGTGCTCGGTTCGTAGAAGAGGTTCACGACCGTCTTGCCACGCAGCGTGGGCACCTTCTTGATGGGCCGCTCGCCGATTTCACGCATCGCCTCGGCGGTGTCGAGCACGCGGTAGATCTCGTCCGCGCTCAGGTCGTCGATGCTGAGCAGATCCTTCTTCATTCCTGGATCTCCACCTGGTCCTGCCCGTCGATTTCGAGCAGGTGCACCTGGACGCTCTGCGCGAGCGACGTCGGCAGGTTCTTGCCGACGTAGTCGGCCTTGATCGGCAGTTCGCGATGTCCGCGGTCCACCAGCACGACGAGCTGAATCGATTGTGGCCGGCCGAATTCGAGCAGCGCATCGAGCGCCGCGCGGATGGTCCGCCCGGTATAGAGCACATCGTCGACCAGCAGGATGCGCTTGTCGTCGATGGAGAACTTGATGTTGGTGTGGCCGACGACCGGCTGCGCGCCGATGGAGTGGCGCATCAGGTCGTCGCGATAGAGCGTGATGTCGAGCGCACCGACCGGCACCTCGATGCCGCTGATGCCGGACACCAGCGTGGCCAGGCGCCGCGCGAGCGGCACACCGCGCCGCTGGATGCCGACGAACGCCAGTTCCTCGACGCCGCGCGTCCGCTCGAGGATCTCGTGGGCAATGCGCGTCAGCGTGCGGCCGATCCGATCCGCATCGAGTACTACAGGCATGCAGGCATCTGCCTCTCCGGTTCGCGGAGCATGCGCGAACGGACGAACGGCAACGGCGGTGTACGGTGAGGGGAACAGTGCGGCAGATGCCGCCGGGGGCGAGTCGTTTTGGACATCAACACCTCTTCGCAACCTCGCAGGGCCACGTTAAAGAAGACCGATGGCGAGTATACCCGAATCGCGATTGGTATACTGCGTTGATGCCCTTCGACGTTGCTGCCACGGTGGTGGCAAACCTTGCGCTGTCGCACGACTACAACGTGCTGGCGCTGGACGCCCCCCAGATCGCCGAAGCCGCGATCCCAGGACAGTTCGTGATGGTGAAGGCCGCCACTGGCCACGACCCGCTGCTGCGCCGCCCGTTCTCGGTCTTCGAAATCCTGCGCGACGCCTCCGGCCGCGCCACCGGCCTGTCGCTGCTCGTGAAGCGCATCGGCGTGTCCACCGGCCTGCTGTACGACGCGAAGCCGGGCGACACGATCATGTGCCTCGGCCCCCTCGGGCAGCCGTTCACGCTCGTCGACGCACCATCCGAAGGATGGATGGTGGCGGGCGGCGTCGGACTCGCGCCGTTCTGGACGCTCGCCGAGACGCTGGTCGCCCGCGGCGTCACGACCACGCTCTTCTACGGCGCACGGCGGAACGACGAGCTGTTCTACCTCAACTTCTTCCGCACCCTCGGGGTCGAGCTCGTGCTCACGACCGAGGACGGCAGTGGCGGCGAGCAGGGCCGCGTCATCGCGCCGCTCGAACGGGCGCTGGCGGCGCGTCCGGCCGACCAACCGGTCAGCCTCTACGCCTGCGGCCCCGAAGGCATGCTGGCCGCCACGGCGCGGACAGCAGCGGCGTTCGGTCGCCCCTGCGAGGTGTCGGTCGAACGCATCATGGGCTGCGGCATGGGCGGCTGCTACAGCTGCATCGTGCCGATGAAGAGTGAGGGTGGCGGCTTCCACCATGTCCGCTCGTGCATCGCCGGTCCGGTGCTCGACGCGGCGCAGATCGTCTGGGACTGAGCACCACATGAATCACGGATCAGAGACTGGGAAGCAGGACATGGGAACGGGTCAGCAGGCGCCTGTCGACCTGAGCGTCCGCATCGGCTCGCTCACGATTGCCAACCCGGTGATGTCGGCGAGCGGCTGCTTCGGCTACGGCGTGGAATACGCCGGCATGGTCGACCTCTCGACGCTCGGTGCGGTGGTGGTGAAGGGGCTGTTCCTGAAGGAACGCGAAGGGCATCCCGCGCCGCGCATCGTCGAGACGCCAGCCGGCATGATCAACGCGATCGGCCTGCAGGGGATCGGCGTGCACCGCTTCATCAGCGAGAAACTGCCCGAACTGCGCGAACGCCGCGCGACGGTGGTGGTAAACGTCTGCGGCACCACCGTCGACGAGTACGCCGAGGTCTCGCGCATCCTCTCGGATGCCGAAGGCGTGCACGCGCTGGAACTGAACATCTCGTGCCCCAACATCAAGGAAGGCGGCATCCAGTTCGGCTGCAGCCTGGGCGGCACGCACGATGTGGTGAGCGCCGTGCGCAAGGTCACCTCCCTGCCGATCATCCCCAAACTCACGCCGAACGTCACCGATCCGGCATCGTTCGCGCGCGCGGCGGAAGCGGCGGGCGCCGATGCGGTGTCGCTGGTGAACACGTTTCTGGCGCTGGCCATCGACATCGAGAGCCGCCGCCCGAAGATCTCGAACGGCATGGGCGGCCTCAGCGGCCCGGCCATCCGTCCGATCGCCGTGCGCATGGTCTACGAGTGCCGACAGGCGGTGAAGATCCCGGTGGTCGGCATGGGCGGCATCATGAACGCCCGCGACGCGCTCGAGTTCATGATTGCCGGCGCCACCGCCGTGCAGGTCGGTACCGCGAACTTCGTCGACCCGCTCGTCTGGAACACCATCGTCAGCGGTATCGGCGACTACCTCACGCGTCACGGGATCGAGAGCGTCGACGCGCTCATCGGCTCCGTCGACATGGGTAAACATTAAGACCATGCTGATTGCGGATTACGCATGGCTGATTGACGGGCGGCTCGCCAGCATCCACTTCAGCAAATCCACGCAGCACGCAGCACGCAGCGATTAGCCATTCCATGAATGAACTCCTTGTCGCCCTCGACGTCGATACCATCGATGAAGCCCGGCACCTCGCGAACAGCCTGCGCGGCTGGGTCGGTGGTTTCAAGATTGGCAGCCGGCTGTTCACGGCCAACGGCCCTGCCTTCGTGGAGGAACTGGTGGCGCGCGGCGACCGCGTGTTCCTCGACCTCAAGTTCCACGACATCCCGAACACCGTGGCCGGCGCCGTCGCGGCGGCGACGCGACTCGGCGTGTGGATGGTGAACGTGCATGCGGGCGGCGGGCTCGACATGATGAAGGCGGCCAGGCAGGCGGCCGACGAGGAAGCGGTCAAGACCTCCTCCGCCCCACCCATGGTGATTGCGGTGACCGTGCTTACCAGCTTCAGCCAGGCAGGGCTGGCGCGCACCGGCATCGACAGCGCGATTCCGGACCATGTGCGGCGGCTCGCACTGCTCGCTCAGGAGGCCGGCCTCGACGGCGTCGTCGCCTCACCGCAGGAGATCGGGCTCATTCGCGAGGCGTGCGACGCGCGTTTCGCGATCGTCACGCCGGGCATCCGCGGCGCCGGCGACGCCATGGGCGACCAGAACCGCACGGCGTCCGCGGCTGGCGCGCTGGCGGCCGGAGCCAGCCACCTGGTGGTCGGACGGCCGATCATTGCCGCAGCCGACCCGAGAGCCGCCGCGCAGTCACTGGCCGAGGCGTGCGGGAAGTAGGAGCAGGTCGGGTAAGCCGGAAAGCCAGGAAAGAAAAAAGGCCGGTCAGGGAGGGCATCCCCGACCGGCCTTCTGTGTTTGGAGAACCGTCCACGTCTGGCCTGCCCTTCCAGGCATCCCAGACCGTCCGGACCCTCCCGACCTTACTTGGCCGTGATGATGAAGTGCCCGCGGCGGTTCTGTGACCAGCAGGACTCATCGTCCGTCGAGCAGAAGGGCTGTTCTTTGCCCTTGCTGATGACGGTCACACGGCTTGTGGACACACCCAGGCTGACCAGGTAGTCCTTCACCGCGTTCGCGCGGCGCGTGCCGAGCGCGAGGTTGTATTCCGAACTACCACGCGAGTCGCAGTGCCCTTCCACCGTGATGCCGGTGCTGGCCCAGCGCTTCAGCCAGTCAGCGTTCCTCGAGAGCGACGCCTTGCCGTCGTCACGAAGGGTCGATTCGTCCAGTTCGAAGAACACGTCGCCCAGGGGCTTCTCCGCGTTCAACTGATCCAGCGACTTCTGGCCGAAGATTTCGTCTTCGGTCAACTGCCGCGGTGGTGCCGGCGGTGGTGGCGGCGGTGGTGGTGGTGGTGGCGGCGGCGGTGCCGGAGCAGCCGGCGGTGGCGGCGGCGGCGGCGCTGGCGCCGGAGGCGGAACCTTCTTGGCGCACGCACCCACGGTCATCACCGTGGTCAGCGCCAGTGCAATCATCCAAACATGCTTACGGGTCATCGTCACACTCCTAGTGGAGAATCGCAGCTTACAAAGCGTACGCGCAGGTGTCAATTCTTCATAAGACTACAATGCCGGCAATGGACCATTTGCTGCGCGCAACCGCCATCGCCGAACAGCGGCATTTCTGGTTTCGAGGCTTTCGTTTCTTCGTCACGCCGCTCCTCGAAGGCGCCGTGGCGGGTCGATCGGGTCTTCGCTTGCTCGACTGCGGCTGCGGCACGGGCAACAACCTCGACCTGCTCGGACGCTACGGCCGCGCGTATGGTTTCGACCTCACGGCCAGCGGCCTCGCCTTCGGGCGCGATGCCGGCCACACGCGACTGGCCCGCGCCTCGATCGGGGCCATCCCCTTTCCGGCGGCCGCCTTCGATATCGTCACTTCCTTCGACGTCCTGTACTCCCTGCCCGACGCCATCGAGCAGGCGGCCATCCGCGAAATGTACCGCGTGGCACGTCCCGGCGGCTGGCTGCTGATCAACGTCGCCGCGATGGAGATACTGCGCGGCGTTCACTCGGTGCTGAGCCGCGAGGTGCGGCGCTACAGCCGCGAGAGTCTGACCCGCCTCGTGACGGACGCCGGCTTCCGCGTCGAGCGCATCACCTACACCAACGCCGTGCTCTTCCCGCCCATGGCCCTCTCCCGGGCGGTCCAGCGCGCCCGCGGCCTCTCAGCCGAGCAGGACGCCGAGCAGGAGATTCGCGTGCCGGCCGCGCCGGTGAATCTGGCGCTGACCGCCGCCTTGAAGCTCGAAAGCCTGTGGCTGCGCGCCGTGGACAATCCGTTCGGCAGCTCGCTGCTCTGCCTCGCGCGCAAGCCGCAGGCTACGACACCGGACTGAGCAAGCACTCTACCAGTTTGAGACCCAGCCTGCGCCGGTCCTGCGACCGCCACTTCGTCTCGGCGGGAATATAGAAGGCGCTGCTCTCGATGGTGAGCACCGTCTCGGGCGCGGTCATCAGCTCCTTCGGAATGAGCACCGTGCGCGAGAACGTGCGGTCAACATCGAACTCGGCGGCCACACGTGCACCGGCCCGAATGGTGACGTGGGAGGTCGACGCCTCTTCGATCTCGCCGCGCAGGGTCAGCGCCACCCCAAGCCCTGCTGCGCGCACGCGCAGCGCCGCCTTATCCGACGACCAGCGCCACAGCACGCCAGTGGTGGGGTTGTATTCCTGCTCGTTCCATCCCTCGCCGAAGCCGTAGACCGCGCGTCCCGCCGGCTGCGCATCGAACTGCTCGATCGCCAGCTGCGGGTGGTCCGACATGATCCGCACTTCGGCGAAGTCGCCGGTGCCGGGCATCGTGGCGATCGGGATCATGCGGAGAAAGAACCCGGGCGGCATCGATTCGTCGAGCACCGTCGACCCGTCCACGGTCACCTGCAGCCGCGCATTCGGCCCGCCGTCCGCGAGGTTGCGACCGCCGACCATCAGCGTCACCGGCTGCGCGTAGCGCCGAATCCACCCCGAGATACCGCCGAGGCCCGGTCCCTTCCGATCCTCGCGCGCCGTACCGGCGGTCTCTGGCGTCAACGACCAGCCTTCGCCAAGATACCAGTCGGGCGACTCGATGACATGCCAGTCCATTTCGTTCGGACGCGCGCCGCCGAGCAGGATGGTCTGGCGAAACGGCCAGCGGTACAGCACCGGGCGCTTCGCGTACTTGAAGAGCGCGAGATCGCTGCGCGGCGGGTCGGCAATGAACCACACGGGCTCGCGCCCGCCGGCATTCCAGTACTGCACCACCTCGAGCCACTCGTGCTTGGGCGGCGCGGCGAGACGCTGGGCGAACGACGGCAGCTGGTCGCCCACCCACTGGAGCGGCCGCCGCATGTCGTAGTAGTTGCGGCGATGCATCGCCAGCACCGGCGTGGTCGGCAGCGCCGCCCCGTCGGGCTTCACCGCCAGCTGCATGTCGGCGAGCATGCGGGAGGCCGGCGCGTCCATCGTGGCGAAGCCGTACATCGCGCCGTCGCTGATGATGGCGCCGCCGACGATCAGCCCGAGCGCGAGGCCGATGGCCGCCGGACGCGGCAGGGCCGCAGCCCCGCGCACCGCCAGGAACGCGATCGGAATGACGAGCGGCAACGCGTAGCGCGTGGTGATGGTCTCCTGGAAGAGCAGGTCGAACACCAGGTAGGGGCCGAACGCCACCAGCAACGTAACCAGCGTGCGACGCGCACGCAGCGCGAGCACGACCACGCCGGCCGCCGCCAGTAGCAGCACCGCGACCGCCAGCGGCCATTCACCCCAGGGTCCGATGATGTGGTATTGCACCGCCAGGATCGCCTGCCGCACGGTCGGGGTCGTGGCGAGCATGGCGACACCGGTCAGGTCCTCCGCCCCCTGACTGTAGAACACCTTCAGATACGCTGCCGGTCCGCCCGAGATCAAGACGAGCGGCACGAACCAGGCGACGCCGCCCGCTCCGTACGCTACGAATGCCCGCGCCGCGCCCTGCACCCGCAGGCCGGCGCGCAGACGCAGCACGGCGAGTACGAGCAGCGGCACGGTCAGCCAGACCACCTGCGACCTGATGCCCGCGGCACACGCCGCGAGGAAGGCCGCGGCGGTGAGTCCGGCGAGGCCACCAGTGGTGACCAGCATCGCCTGCACGCCGAGCGAGGCCGCAAGCCCGGTCATGTCGCTCAAGGGCCTGGCGGCGGTGAACCAGAACAGCGGCGCAGCGGCGACGACGAGCGCCGCGAGCGGAACGAACGGCGAGTCGGCCTGCTCATCGTTGAGCGCCGCAAACAACCGCATGCAGGCCAGCAGCGCAAGCCCGCCGGCGAGGACGCCGAGCAGGCTGAGTGCGTGCACCTCCGACAGCCCGGCCACATGTAGCAGCTTGGCCGCACCGATGTAGAGCGGATAGCCAGGCGGATGCGGCTGGTGCTGCGAGATATCGTAGTGGCGGACGCCGAGGGCGAAGTTGATGGAGTCCAGATCCTCCAGCGTCGGAGGCAGGAACGGCAGGTGGAGCGCGATGAACAGCGCGCCGAGGACGGCCCCGGTCAGGCGTTGGGTGCGCGTCACGCCGGGCGGAGCAGCAACCCCTCGTTGAGGCTGCCCGTGCGATAGCCCTGCAGATCGATCGTGACGTAGCGGTAGCCGATCGCCTTCAGTTCACGGACGAGCGTGGCACTCATGTCGGGCTCGAGGGCACGCGAGATTTCGGCGCGCCCGAGTTCGATGCGCGCCAGATCATCGTGATGACGGACGCGCAGCACGCGAAAGCCATGCGCGCGCAGCACGTTCTCGGCCCGCTCGATGGTGCGCAGCTTCTCGTCGGTCACTTCCGAATGGTAGGGAATGCGCGAGGACAGACAGGCTGAGGCCGGCTCGTCCCACGTCGGCATGCCGGCGAGTCGCGCGAGTTCGCGGATCTCCGCCTTGCCGAGGTTCGCGTCGTCGAGCGGACTGCGCACGCCGAATTCACGCGCCGCCTGACGGCCCGGCCGGTAGTCACCGCGGTCGTCGGCATTGTTGCCGTCGACCACCACGGCGTCACGCTCCGCCGCGATCCGCGCGAGGTGGGTGTAGAGCTCGTGCTTGCAGTAATAGCACCGATTGGCAGGATTCGCCCGATACTCGGGGCGCTCGAGCTCGCTGGTCTGGATGATCTCGTGGCGGAAGCCGAACTGCGCCGCTATCTGGACGGCCATCTGGCGATGGCGCTCAGGATAGCTGGGGCTGTCGGCCGTCACGGCGACAGCACGCTCGCCGAGTGTGTCGTAGGCCACGCAGGCGAGATACGCGCTGTCCACGCCGCCGCTGTAGGCGACGACAACGGCGCCCAGCGAGGAAAGCGTGTCCCGCAGGGCCCGTTCCTTGTCGATCATTCCTCTTTCCAGTCCGCCCCGTCTTCTTCGTCGTCCTCTTCGTCGTCGTCCTCTTCTTCGTCGTCGTCGTCGTCTTTCTCGTCGTCGTCGTCGTCGTCAGGGGCGAAGTCGAGTTCGAGCGGTTCCATGTTGCTGATGACCAGTGTCTGACCGCATTCGGGACAGGTCACGTCGTCACCGAGTTCCACGTCGGTCTCACTAATTTCGACTTCCGCATCGCACTCTGGGCAGGTAGCCATACAATCCTCGATGGGAGCGGCGAACAGCTTGGCAACTCTGGAGCGACATGCCAGAATCCGCCGGACGCGCTCCCGATATAGAGTCGAAGTATAGCGTAACTAAAAACCCATTTTCCGATGCCCAGCACCGCAGGTACAACCAAGACCGTGCTCGTCGCCGACGATACGGCGTTCGTGCGCGACCGCTTCAAGACGGCGCTTGAGCAGGCCGGGCATCGCGTCGTTCCGATCACGAGCGCGGCGGAGTTACTCGCGCGCATCACGTCGGACCTCGACGCCATCGATCTGCTGGTGCTCGATATCCGTTTATCGAACTCGAATGGCACCGGTCTCGTCTCCGCGGTTCGGAAGCTCGACGATGGCAAGCTGCCGATCCTGGTATTCAGCGGCACCATCGGCAGCGCCGAGGACGTTCGTGCTCTGGCCGCCATGGGTGTTGCCGGCTACATCAACGAGTACAGCGCGGTGCAGCACATCCTGCCCGCCATCGCGCCACATCTTTTTCCCGACAACTTCAATCGGCGCAGCAGCCCGCGCATGGTCATCGGCATCCCGGTGCAGTACCGGGTAGGCACGACCATCGCCGCCGCGCTCACGCTGGACCTCAGTCACGGCGGCATCGCGATTCGGACGACGAGCCCACTCGATCCGGCCACGCGGCTGCGCGTGCGTTTCCGGCTGCCCGGCGCCACCACCGACGTCGACGCCGAGGGGCGCGTCGCCGGGAGCCATCGACGCGTCGGGATGGGCATTCAGTTCGAGTTGGTCGCCGCCGCCGCGCAGGCCCAAATCGACAACTTCGTCGACGCGCACTTTTTCGTGAAGCGCAAAGCTTAGAATCGCTGCATGGAGCATTCGCTCTCAGAGATTCTCTGGCGGCTCGCTGGCGTCATGGCGCTGGTCTTCGCCAACGGCTTCTTCGTCGCCGCCGAGTTCGCGATCATCGCGGTCCGCAAGACCCGTATCGACCAGCTCATCGCCGAGGGCAACAAGCGTGCGGTCGCGGTTCGGCGCGCGGTGAGCGACCCGGACCGCTACATTGCCGCCACCCAGCTCGGGATCACCATGGCGAGCCTCGGTCTCGGCTGGGTCGGCGAGCCGGCGCTGGCGGAACTCGTGCGCCCTGGCGTCGACTTCCTCCCGACCGGCATTGCGGAGGCCACCGCCCACAGCATCTCGGTGGCCATCGCCTTCGCCATCGTCACCGCGCTGCACATCACGCTCGGTGAACTGGCGCCGAAGACCATTGCGCTCGAGCGCGCCGAAGCGACCGCCTTGCTTGTGGTGCGGCCGACCGAGCTGTTCATGCGCAGTTGCTGGCCGTTCATCCGCCTGCTGAACGGCATGGGCCGCGCGATCGTGACCGCGATGGGGCTGCGTGGTTCCGGCGGCCACGCGATGGTGCACTCCGAAGAGGAACTGAAGATGCTGGTGACCGCCAGCCAGGAGGCCGGGGTGCTCGAGGAGCAGGAGGAGCAGATGCTCCACCGCGTCTTCGACTTTGCCGACCTGACGGCCGGCCAGGTGATGGTGCCGCGCACCGAAATGATGGCGGTGGAAGCGGAGATGACCGGCGACGTGCTGCTGCAGGCCATCTCGAAGGCCGGCTTCCCCACCATCCCGGTCTACCGCTCCGATCTCGACAACGTCATCGGCATCCTGCACGCCATCGATGTCGTGAAGGCCCTCGCCGGCGGCCGGACCGACGTCAGTGCCGCGATGCTCGCGCGGGAAACGCTGAACGTCCCGGAAACGATGGCCGCCGACGACCTGCTGGCGTCGCTGCGTCAGCGCGGCGTGCGCGAAGCCATCGTCATCGACGAATATGGCGGCACTGCCGGCCTGGTCACGTTCGAGTGGCTGATGGAACGGATCGTCGGCGCGGCGGGCACGGGACGGATCACGGTGCACCCGGACGGCTCGGCCGATGTTGACGGCCTCACGCTCGTCACCGACGTCAACGAACAGTTCGGCCTCGACATCGACGAGGACACCTACACCACGCTCGGCGGCTACGTCATGGGCCGCGTCGGACGACGCCCGCGCGTCGGTGACACCATCGAGCTCGACGGCCGCCGCCTGCGCGTGACGGTGCTCGACGGTCTGCGCGTGGCGAAGGTGTGGATCTCGACGACCGCGGTGAACAGCGAATCGCCGGCGCGCGCCTAGCGCACGCCGCGTCAGTCCGCGCGCAGCAACCTGAGCGCGTTGGCGACAACGATGACCGACGCGCCGGTGTCGGCCAGCACGGCCATCCACAACGTCGCGTAGCCGGCAATTGCGGCGATGAGGAACGCGGCCTTCAGCGCCAGCGCGATCGTCAGGTTCACCTTGATGTTGGTGAGGGCGGCGCGGCTCAGCCGCAGTGCGTACGGCACCCTCATCAGTTCGTCGCCCATCAGCGCGACATCTGCCGTCTCCAGCGCGGCATCGCTGCCCGCGGCGCCCATGACAATGCCGACGTCGGCCGCGGCGAGCGCCGGCGCGTCGTTGACGCCGTCACCGACCATCGCTACCGCCCCGTACTGCGCCCGCAACTCGGCGATGGCGGCCACCTTGTCTTCCGGCATCAGTTCGGCGCGGAAGTCGTCGAGGCCCAGTTCCGCGGCAATGGCCTTCGCGGTCCCCTGGCTGTCGCCGGTGAGCATCACCACCTTCTCGATCCCCTGCGCCTTGAGCGTCGCCACGACGTCGCGGCTGGTGGTGCGGGGGCGGTCGGCCAGGGCGATAAGCCCAATCGGTTGGCCGTTGCGCGCCACGAGCACTGGCGTGCGCCCCTGGGCCGACAGCGTCTCGATGCGCGCATGCAGCTCAGGGTGGCCGAGCTCGCGCTCCTCGAACAGGCGATGGTTGCCGAGCAGCACCACGTCGTCGTTGACGCGCCCTTCCGCTCCGCGCCCGGGAAGGGCAGTGACTGCCGTCGCGCCGCCCACGGGAATCCCCTGCTCACGGACATACGCGACGATCGCCGCGGCGATGGGATGCTCGGAGCGCAGCTCGATGGACGCCGCGAGGCTCAGCATGGTCTCCACCGGTGCGGCGTCGAGCGCGAAGACCTCGACAACCTCTGGCGTACCGCGCGTGAGCGTGCCGGTCTTGTCGAACGCGACGCAGCGGATGACGGCGGCGCGCTCGAGGTGGGCGCCGCCCTTGATGAGGACGCCCTTGCGAGCTGCACCGGCAAGCGCCGCCACGATCGACACCGGCGTCGAGATGACCAGCGCGCACGGGCACGAGACCACCAGTAGCACGAGCGCCCGGTAGAACCAGGTCTGCGGCTCACCACCGATGAACGCCGGCCCCATGACGCACAGCCAGACCGCCAGCCCGATCACGAGCGGCGTGTAGCCGCGCGAGAAGGTCTCGATGAACGTCTGCGACGGCGCCCGTTGGCCCTGCGCCTGTTCGACCAGATGGATGATGCGCGCCAGCCGCGTGTCGCGGCGCAGGCGCGTGACGCGGATGTCGATCGCGCCGTAGCCGTTGATGCTGCCGGCGTAGACCTCGTCGCCAGGGCCACGGTCGACCGGCAGCGACTCACCGGTGACGGGCGCCTGGTTCAGCGCGCTAGTCCCCTCGACGATCACACCGTCGAGCGCCACCTTCTCGCCCGGTTTCACCACGACGATGTCGCCGGGGGAGACGCCGTCGACCGGTACGCGCCGCTCGTGTCCCTGCTCGCGACGCAGCACCTCGGTCGGCGCCAGTTCGATGAGGGCACCGACCGCGCGCCTGGCGCGCTCGACCGTGTAGGCCTCGAGCATCTGTGCCACGGCGAACAGGAAGACGACCGCCGCGCCTTCCGCCCATTCACCCAGGATGATGGCACCGGTCGCCGCGAGCAGCATGAGGATGTGGATGTCGAGCGCCGCCTGCTTCACCGCCAGCCACGCCTTGCGCGCCGTGAGCGGCAGTGAGAAGGCGATGGAGGCGGCGTAGCAGGCGTTGATGGCGAGGTGGCCCGCGCCGGTCCACGCGAAGATCAGAGCCCCGGCGTACCAGGCGGCCGACGCCGCGAGCAGCAGCCGCCGCGTCCGGGTTGCGCGGTCGCCGGTCGCCACCGGCTCTTCGTGCTCGAGCCAGGCACGCATGCCGGCATCGGCCACGGCACCGGCGATGGCGGAGGCGGTGAGCTTCGCGGCGTCGTACTTCACGTGGAGCCGCTGCCCCATCAGGTCGGCGTGGAACCCTTCCAGCCCGGGCAGGTTCTTGAACCGGCGTTCGAGCAGCGCGACTTCCTCACGGCAGTCCATGCCCTCGATGCGGAAGGTGGACTCCGCGTGCAGTTCGCAGACGGTGCAGGTGGTGGCCATGGTCAGCGTCTTCTCTCGTCGGCAATCGGCTCGGTGGCGACGCCCGTCATCGGCAGGGGGGAGGAGGTCAGCTCCGCCCTGCGCTCCTGCACGTGCTCGTGCGCCTGCGCGAACAGGCGGATGACGTGGTGATCGTCGAGGGCATAGAACATCTGCTGTCCGGCGCGCCGCTGGCGCACCAGCCGCGCGGTCCGCAGCAGACGAAGTTGGTGCGAGACCGCCGATTCGCTCAGCCCGAGCACGTCGGCAATATCGCCGACGCAGAGCTCCTGGCGCGACAGGACGTCGAGGATGCGCACCCGTGTGGCGTCGCCGAGCACCTTGAAGGTGTCGGCAAGCTCAACGACGAGATCGGTCTCGAAGAGTTGGCCTTGAAGACCATGGACATCTGAACAAGTGCTCATATATTCATGGTAGCACGGAGAAGGAGGGTGGAGGCTGGAGGGAAGAGGCGGGCCGGGCGGGTTCTTCCAGCCCCACCCTACCCGCCTCACCCGCCCTACCTGCCCTCGACCGTCAGAGGGCCGCGAGGGCGGCGAATACTTGGTCGTAGTCTGGTTCGTTGCGGGCGTCTTCCACCACCTGGCGGTGACGGATGATGCCGTCCTTGTCGATCACGAACACGGCCCGCTTCGCCAGCCCCTTCAGGCCGATCATGTCCTCGAAGAAGACGTCGTACTGGCGAATGACTTCCTTGTTGAAGTCGCTGAGCAGCGGAAACGTCAACTGCTGGCTGTCGCGGAACGCCTTCAGCGCGAAGAACGTGTCGACGCTGATGCCGAACACCTGGGCGCTGGCGGCGTTCAGGCGCGCCATGCTGTTGTTGAAGGTGCAGAGCTCCGCGGTGCAGGTGGAGCTGAAGGCCCCAGGGAAGAAAGCGAGCACGATCGGCCGGCCCGCCAGGGCACTGAGGGTGATCGGCGTCCGGTCCTGATCGACCAGGGTGAAGTCCGGCGCGCGGGTTCCAACGTCTACAGATGACATGCGTCCTCCCGTGCGCGCGCCAGGGGCACGCGCGCTCATCATGATGGTTTTCGGCGCGATCCCTTACGGTCGCCGACTACCCATTTTTCCACGCTTTCGGGTAGGATTTTCCGTTGGCGCGGCGCTCGCTTGCGCCTTCCTTCATCAAATACCTAGGAGTTAGTCGTGATCGAGGTTCAACACCTCACGAAACGCTATGGGCGCTTCACCGCGGTCGAGGACGTGAGCTTCCGCGTCGAACGCGGAGAGATTCTCGGCTTCCTCGGCCCGAACGGCGCCGGCAAGAGCACGACGATGCGCATCCTCACCGGCTACATGCCGGCCACCGAGGGCAAGGCCATCGTCGCCGGCTACGACGTATTCGCCCACCCGGTCGACGCGAAGCGACGCACTGGCTACCTGCCGGAGACGCCGCCGCTCTATCCCGACATGACGGTGCAGGACTACCTGACCTTCGTGGCGAAGATCAAGGGCGTGGCGTCGGGCGAACGCAAGCAGCGCATCAAGTACGTCATGGAGCGCACGCGAATCGCCGACATGGCCGGGCGCCTCTGCGGCCGCCTGTCCAAGGGCTACAAGCAGCGCGTCGGCCTGGCGCAGGCCATCATCCACAACCCGGAGGTCCTCATCCTCGATGAACCGACCGCCGGCCTCGACCCCAAGCAGATCATCGAGACCCGACAGCTCATCAAGGAACTCGCCGGCGACCACACCATCATCCTCAGCACGCATATTCTTCCCGAGGTATCACAGACCTGCCAGCGGGTCGTGATCATCGCCAAGGGTCGCGTGGTCGCGGTAGACACGCCGGACAACCTGACGGCCCGCCTGCGCGGCTCGGTCTCGATGTATGTCCAGGTGGATGCGGCCGGCGGCGACGCCGCCGCGGCGCTGTCGAAGGTGACGGGTGTGACCGGCGTCACCGAATCAGAGCGGCACGGCGATTCGGTCGGCTATGAAGTGGCCAGCGAGCAGGGGCGCGACATCCGTCGCGAACTCGCGCAGACGGTCATTGGCCAGGGCTGGGGCCTGCTCGAACTGCGGCCCATGCGCGTGAGCCTCGAGGAAATCTTCCTGTCGCTTACCACCGAGGAACAGCCGGCTCAGGCCGCCGCGGAGGAACCCGTCCATGCGTAACATCGTTGCCATCGCGCAGAAGGAGCTGAAGTCCTACTTCGCCTCCCCGATCGCGTACATGGTGATCGGCCTCTTCGCCCTGCTCTACGGCTACTTCTTCGCCGTGATGCTGCAGTACTTCGTTCGCGCCGGCATGAACATCAACCCGATGCAGGGTCAGCAGGCGATGAACATCAACCAGGACATGCTGCGGCCGGTGCTGCAGAACGTCACCATCCTGCTGCTCTTCGTCCTTCCCGCGATGACGATGCGCACCTACTCGGAGGAGCGCCGCAGCGGCACGATCGAGCTGCTGCTCACCTCGCCGATCACCGACTGGGAAATCATTCTCGGCAAGTTCACCGGGGCGCTCGGCCTCTACGGCGTGATGCTCGCGGTCACGCTGGTCCACACGGCGGTGCTGTTCGTCTACGGCAGCCCGGAATGGAAGCCGATCATCGCGGCGTATCTCGGGCTGCTGCTGCTCGGCGGGAGTTTCCTCTCGGTGGGTCTCTTCATCTCGACCCTCACGACGAACCAGATCGTCGCCTACATCACCACGTTCTCGGTCTTCCTGTTCCTCTGGGTGATCAGCTGGCTCGGCAGTTTCTCCACCGGCTTCTGGACCGACCTGACGTCGTACCTGTCGATCATCGAGCACTTCGACGACTTCTCGAAGGGCGTCATCGACACCACGCACGTCATCTACTACCTGAGCCTGATTACCTTCGGCCTCTTCCTGACCGCCAAGTCGGTCGACACTGAACGGTGGCGCGGCTAATGACTCGCATCTTCAACATCATCAGTTGGCTCGGCATCGCGCTGGTCGTCGGTGCGGTCGGCATCCGCTTCGGCGTGCCGGCACAGGAGAAGTACGCGACGTACCTCGCCTGGGCGGGCCTCGCCTGCATCCTCGTCTACATCCTCAGCCAGTGGCGCGAAATCTGGGGCTTCTTCGGCTCACGCTCGGGACGCTACGGCACGCTCGCGGCGTCGAGCCTGCTCATCGTGCTCGGCATCCTCGTCGCGGTGAACTACATCGGCCGCAAGCAGAACAAGCGCTGGGACCTCACGGCCTCGGCCCAGTACAGCCTGTCGGACCAGAGCCGCAGCGTCGTCCAGAAGCTCGACGCGCCGCTCACGGTGATGGTCTTCGCCCAGGAACCGCAGTTCCAGGGCTACCGCGACCGCCTGAAGGAATACACGTACGCCTCCAAGAACATCACGGCGGAGTACGTCGACCCCGACAAGAAGCCGTTGGTGGCGCAGCAGAACAAGGTGCAGCAGTACGGCACGCTGATCTTTAACTACAAGGGGCGCTCCGAACGGACCACGGCCAACACCGAGCAGGACATCACCAACACCATCATCAAGGTGGTGAGCGGCCAGGTGAAGAAGGTCTACTTCACCCAGGGGCACGGCGAACGCGACCCGAACTCGGGCGAGCGCGACGGCTACCAGGCGATCAACACCGCGCTGACCAACGAGAACTACGGCGTCGAGAAGATCGTGCTCGCCCAGACGAGCAAGGTGCCTGACGACGCGTCGGCCCTGATCATCGCCGGCCCGAAGACCGACTTCTTCGGTCCGGAACTCGACGCGGTGAAGGCGTATCTCGAACGCAACGGCAAGCTCCTGCTCATGCTGGACCCGCCGGTGAACGCTTCGGCTCCCGAACTGCCGACCCTCATTGCCTTCGCGCACGAATGGGGCGTCGACGTCAGCAGCAGCATCATCGTCGATGGGAGCGGTATGGGCCGCCTGATCGGCGCGGATGCATCGGTGCCGATTGCGGCGAACTACCCGTCGCACCCGATCACCGAGCGCTTCACCGTGCTCACCGCCTATCCGCTCTCGCGCGGCCTCACCATCGTGCAGGGCGGCGTGAACGGGCACTCGGCGGTCGCGGTCGTCGAGTCGAGCCCGCAGAGCTGGGCCGAAGCCGACGTGAAGGCGCTGATGTCGTCGGGTGAAGTGACGCTGGACGAGGCCAAGGGCGACAAGCCCGGCCCGGTCACCATTGCTGCGGCGATCTCCTACGCCAAGCCTGACGCACCGGCGACGCCGCCGACGCCGGATGCACCGAAGCCGGAAACGCGCGTCGTGATCTTCGGCGACTCCGACTTCGCCTCGAACGGCGTCATGGGCATCCAGGGCAACAAGGACATGTTCATGAACACCATCGGCTGGCTGTCGCAGCAGGAGAACCTGATCTCCATCCGTGCGAAGGAAGCCTCCGACCGCCGCCTCACGCTGACAGCGACACAGCAGAGCAACATCATCTGGTTGGCGCTGCTGATCGTACCGGGCCTGGTGTTCGCCGCCGGCATCTACAGCTGGACGCGGAGGCGCTAGGCATGCGTGGGATGAAATCGACCGTCGCCCTGCTCGTGGTGCTGGTCGGACTTGGCGGCTACATCTACTTCTACGGCGACAAGGCCGGGAGCCCGGCCGATACGCAGAAGCTCTTCACCGGCCTCGTCTCGGACAACATCGAGACGTTGACGGTGAAGAACGACGCCGGCGAGACGACATCGCTCAAGAAGCAGGACGGCAAGTGGACGATGACCGCGCCGTTCCAGACGCGCGCGTCGGACATGGATGCGTCGGGCATCGCCAACGCGCTCGCCGGGCTCGACGTCAGCCGCGTGGTTGACGAAAAGCCGGCCGACGTGAAGGACTACGGGCTCGACACGCCGTCGATCGAGATTGCCTTCACGTCCAGCGCCGGCAAGCCCTCGGGCACGCTGCTGCTCGGCACCAAGACGGCAACCGGCGGCAGCCTCTACGCACGCAAGAGCGGCGAGACGCGCGTGGTGCTGATCGGCGAATACAACAGCGCCACCTTCAACAAGTCGAGCTTCGACCTGCGCGACAAGGCGATCGTCAGCTTCGATCGCTCGAAGGTGGACGGCGTCGACATCGCGCAGCCCTCGGGCACGTTTGAACTGGTGAAGAAGGACGGCACCTGGGCGCTCGCCAAGCCCATGCTGGCCCGCGCCGACGGCACGGGCGCCGACGGCCTCGTCACGGCGGTGGAATCGCTGCAGATGAAGTCGGTCGTTGCCGCATCGGCCACGCCGGACGAACTGGCGAAATACGGCCTCGACAAGCCGTCCTCCGTGGTGAATCTCCACCTCGGCGCCGATCGTATCTCGGTCGCGGTGGGCGCGCCGGCTGGCGACGACACGGTCTACGCGAAGGACGTGTCGCATCCGGACATCTTCACGATTCAGCTCCCGGCCGCCGACGACCTTCGCAAGAAGGTGGAGGACTACCGCGCCAGGGATATGTTCGACATGCGTGCCTTCACGGCCAACCGCATCGAGATCATGCGCAACGGCAAGACCACGATCTTCGAGAAGGTGAAGGCCACGGACGCCAATGCGGCTGACGTGTGGAAGAAGATGAGCCCGGTTGCGGCCGACGCCGACAAGGAGAAGTTCCCGGCATTCGTCGCGGCACTCGCCGACATTCGCGCCATGAGCTTCACCGATTCGAAGGCGCGCACGGGGCTCGACGCACCGGCCGCCACGATCGTCGTGAAGTTCGACGACGGCAAGAAGGAAGACCGCGTGCAGGTCGCCAAGCCCGGCACCATCGCCTACGCCTCGCGCACCGACGACCCGTCAGTAGCCACGATCGACAGCACGAAGTTCGACGAAGCCATCGCCTCGATCGACGAGTTCCTCAAGTGAACGGACGGCTCACAGCAGCCGTCCTCGCCCTCACCTCAACGCTGGCGTGCCGCCCTGGCACGCCGGCGCCCGCTCTCCCCGTACGTCCTGCAGCAGCGTCCGCCCAACCTGACCCGGTCGATGTGCTCCGCACGCGCGTGGCCGCCATCCTCGCCGACCCCGCGATTGCCGCAGGCACGTTCGGCGTCGAAGCACGGTCACTCGCCACGTCCGACGCCCTGGTCGAATCGAATGACCACCGGCTGCTCACGCCGGCATCCACCATGAAAACGCTGACGCTGGCCGTGACCGCCGACCAGCTGGGCTGGGATTTCACGTTCGACACGAAGGCCACGACCACGGGCACCATTGCCAACGGTGTGCTCGACGGCGACCTCGTCATCGTCGGCTCTGGCGATCCGAGCTTCGAGGATTGGGACGGCTCGGCCAGCGGCGTGTTCGCCTCGTGGGCGGCGCGCCTGAAGGAACGCGGCATCAGCACGATCGGCGGACGCATCATCGGCAACGACCGGGTGTTCACCGACGATGGCCTTGGCGCCGGCTGGATGTGGGACGACATGCCGTACGGCTACTCGGCTGCGGCCAGTGGCCTGCAGTTCAACGAAGGCACCGCCCAGGTGTTCATCACGCCAGGGGCTGGCGTGGGCGACGCGCCGCTGCTGGCGCTCTCGCCGTCACACGCGCGCGTGCCGCTGGTGAGCAGCCTGACGACCGGCGCGGCTGGCACGGCGAACGCCATCAGCATGGAGGCGCTGCCGCGAACCCCCGGCGCACGCTTCACCGGCAGTATCGCCATCGACAGCGCGACGCAGACGCGCCTCATCACGGTGGGCAACCCGACGCTGTACTTCGTGAATGCGGTGCGCACGGGGCTGCAGAACAACGGCATCGATGTGCTCGGCAGCGTTGCCGACATCGACGATGTGATGGATCCGCCGGTGGCCGACGGTGCCGCCCCGGTGCTCGAGCACCGGTCGGCCACGCTGCCGGCGCTCGCCGACACGCTGATGACACTCAGCCAGAACCTCTATGCCGAGACGTTCCTGCGCACGCTCGGCCGGCTGAAGGGCTCGGGCGGCGCGGCCGAGGCCGGCATCGAGGTGGTGCGCCGGGTCCTCGGCGCGTGGGGCGTTCCCGCGTCAGAGCTGGTGATGGCCGACGGCTCGGGGCTCTCGCGCTACAACCTGATCACAGCCGACGCCATGACGACCGTGCTGGCGCACGTCTACAAGGACACACGGCTGCGCGACCCGTACATGGCGTCGCTGCCGGTGGCCGGACGCGCGGGCATGCTCTCGACCCGGATGAAAGGCACGCCCGCTGAAGGGAACGTGCAGGCCAAAACCGGCTCGTTCAGCAACGCACGCGCTCTCGCCGGCTTCCTGCGGTCCGCCAGCGGCGAACCGCTGGTGTTTTCGATCATCGCCAACAACTACGGCGTGGCACCGGCTGAGGTCGATCGCGTCACCGACGCGATCGTCGTGGCCCTCGCGGAGTTTCGGCGGTAGAGCCGTTTCGGTTTCGGTGTTGTACGTAGTGTCCGGCTTTAGCCGGACTTTCTGGGGTCCGCCTCAAGGCGGACACTACACCGATCTCGAAACCGCGCTAGTCCTTCGTCGTTGCACGGTCACCACTGCTGACAGCGCCAGGTAAAGCAGCGGATAGGCCATCGACACCAGCGCCACGCTGCGTGGCTCGAACGGCGCACCTCGCAACACCAGCCCCATCATCACGAACCAGATCGCCCCACCGCCGTTGATGACCGTTGCGAACGGTCCGCCGCGCGACGGGTAGAGGTAGGGCGTCGGCACGAACGTCAACACCGCACAGCCTACCAGCAGCGACACCGATACCCACGTAGCCGGGTGCAACACGTACAGCTAGAACGCCACGATGTTCCAGTACGACGGGAACCCGATGAAGAACCCGTCCGCGGTCTTCGCCTTCACCTGCGAGAAGCCGTAGCCGCTGGCCAGCAGCGGCAACGAGGTGTCGGAGTGGAAGTCGATGAGGTTGTCGAGCGTGCTGCCGTCGAACCCTGGCAACGTCTCCTTTACACGCGCCTTGCGCGCGAGCCAGCCGCCGGTGGCGTCGATCACCGTCGCCACCATCATCAGGAAGAACGCCAGACGGAACGACGGGTCGTCGCCCGTCACGATCAGCACCGCCATGCCGGCGGCGCAGACGAGGCCGAGCGCCGTGTAGAGGTGCGCCAGCCAGCAGCGACTGCCCCTGCGCGGCGCACGGGGTGCGGCACGACAGCACCCGCTGGAAGTAGCAGTTCCACGGAATGCCGCCGAACACGAGCATCGCCGACGTGTCCCACCATCCGATCAGCGAGGCGCGCGTCCACAGGTTGCTGCTGGCCGACCGGGCGGGCACGATTGAGGTCCCGTCCGGTCTGCCAGCGACACACGCCAGCCAACGAGCATGAAGGCCGCGTAGATGGCGACGACCGCGATGATGGGGGCGGACACAGGCGGTGACGACTAGGACTGGCTGATGAGGATGCGCACGGCCGCGATGATCTCGTCCGGCGACGCCTGCAAGGCTCCGCATTGCGCGAGGTCCGGCTTGCCGCCGCCACGCCCGCCGAACTGCTTCGCGAGCGACGCAATGATCGCCTGACAGGAGGTGGTCGCATCGGCCGCACGTGCCGCCACGGCCAGCACCGGTGTCGAACGCGACACCAGCACCGCCACGTGCCCAGGCCGTTCGACAATCGCCGATGCCAGCGCCTTGAGCTTCACCGCGTCGGCATCGACCGCCTGCAGCACGAGGTGACCCGCGTCGAATGACTCGGCGCTGTTCGCCAGGGCCACCGCTTCGAATCCGGCCAGCGTGCTCTGGAGCGCCGCGTTCGCACGCTTCTGCTCCTGCAGGTCCTGCTGCAGCCGCTCGATCGCGCCGGGGAGTTCCCCTGGCAACACGGACACCTGACGAATCGACGCCGCGGTGACGTCGCGCAACTGCTGGAACGTCTCGAGCGCGCGGCGTCCGCACAGGAACTCGAGGCGTTGTCCGCTCTTGAACCGCTCCCACCTGATGAGGGCGAGCTGGCCGATGGCGCCGGTCCGGTCGACATGCGTACCGCCGCAGGCCGACAGGTCGACGTGTTCGATCTCGATGAGACGCAGCGTGCCCGCGCGGGCCGATTCCTTCCGCAGCGGCAGCCGTTTCGCCTCGTCCTCAGTGACGAAGCGGACAGACACCGGGCTGTCGCGCCAGATGACCGCGTTCGCCTCGTGCTCGACCCGTGTCAGTTGCTCCGGCGTCAACTCGCGGTCGAGATCGATCGTGCTCGACTCGGAGCCGAGGTGGACGCTGACCGTGCGCGTCGAGAACAGCTGCTCGATTACGGCGGACAGCAGGTGCTGTCCGGTGTGTTGCTGCATGTGATCGAAGCGGCGCGTCCAGTCGATGAGGCCGTGCACGACCGTACCCACCTGCGGGGCGATGCCGCCGACCACGTGCACCACATCGCCCACGTCGTCGTCCTGCACATCAATGACCGGTGCGCCGGCGAGGGTGCCGAGATCGTGTGGCTGTCCGCCGGAGGTTGGGTAGAACGCCGTGCGATCGAGCCAGACGGCCGTCTGCGCACCGCGCGGCTCCGTCCGCACGACCGTCGCATCAAACGCCGGTGTGGCTGGCTGGCTGTAGTACAGGCGGTCGGTCGTGGTCATGCTGGGCCGTCGCAATGGCAGGTAGCTCGAAGAAGAACCTCGCGCCGCCGAGGTCGTTGCGGTCGTACCCGATGGTCGGCAATGGCCGCGTCGTGCGACCGCAGCGGCGTCGTTCCGAGGATGGCCTTGAGTGGATTGTTCTTCTCGTGGGCGACGCCTGGCACTAACTGTCCAACCGCCGCCTGCCGTTCCTGGCGCACCACATGCCGCTGGGAGCCGGCCGCGTCCAGAGCACGGACCGCGTCGTGCTTGGCCAGCGACGCCGATTGAGCGCTGAGTTCAGCCCGCCGCTCGAGACGGGTCTGGGTGCCAGCCCAGAGGATGGCGGCCAGCAGCCCCAGCAGTATGAGGATGGAGGCGAGGACGACCTGTCTTCGAAGGGGCTGACGGTGCAGCATCAGGAGTGCTGCGGGATTCTACCTGACCAGTGCCGGGTCAGGAATTCCGGCCTCGGCGAACCCTCGCGCCCGCAACACGCAACTGTCGCATCGACCGCAGGCGTCGCCGTGCTCGCCGGGGTTGTAGCAGCTGTGGGTCAGGCCGTAATCAAGCCCCAGCGCCAGCCCCCTGCGGATGATGTCGGCCTTCGACAGGTGGATGAGCGGCGTATGGATGCGAAACCGCGCCCCTTCGACGCCCGCGCGCGTCGCCAGATTGGCGAGCGTTTCGAACGCGGCGATGAACTCGGGGCGGCAATCCGGATACCCCGAGTAGTCGAGCGCATTCACGCCGATCACGAGGTCGGTGGCGCCCAGCACCTCGGCCCAGCCGAGCGCGAGCGACAGGAACACGGTGTTGCGCGCCGGCACGTAGGTGGACGGGATGTCGGTAGCCGCCAGGTCGCGGTCTTCCGGGACCGGCAAGTCGGAGGTGAGCGACGAGCCGCCGATGCCCCGCAGGTCGAGCGGCAGTTCGAGATGCCGCTCCACGCCAAGCGCCTTCGCCACACGCCTCGCGGCCTCCAATTCCTGCGCGTGCCGCTGTCCGTAGAGGATGGACAGCGCGTCGAGCGTGAACCCTTCAGACTGGGCGATGGCGGCCGCGGTGTAGGAGTCGAGGCCGCCGCTGAGGAGGACAACCGCGCGCGGCATCAGACGCCTCGAGTCTCTGGTGACCAGATGAACTTGTGCAGTTGCAACTGCACACGCACCTGCAGCCGATCGGCCAGCACCCACTCGGCCAGGAGCCGCGCCTCGAGCACGCCGTGCACGGGCGACAGCAGGATGGCACCAGCCTTCCCGTGCAGGTGGTGCCGCGCGATGACGTCGCGTGCGAACTCGTAGTCGGCGCGATCCTTCAGGACGAACTTCACCTCGTCGTTCGCACCGACCAGCGAGAGGTTCTCCCAGTGATTCCGGTGCGACTCGCCGCTGCCCGGGCACTTCACGTCGACGATCTTCAGCACGGCCGCTGGCACGCGCGCGATGGAGCGATGGCCGCCGGTCTCGAGCATGACCGTGTGCCCGAGTTCGAGCAGCCGCTCCATCAGCGGGTAGACCTCTTCCTGGAGCAGCGGCTCGCCGCCGGTAATCTCGACGAGTGGACACTGGTAGCGTTCCACCTCGGCGATGACGTCCTCGAGCGACCGCTTGCCACCTTCGTGAAACGAATAGGGCGTGTCGCACCAGGAACAGCGAAGGTCGCAGGCGGTGAGGCGCACGAACACGCACGGTTCGCCGGCACGCCGCGATTCGCCCTGGATGGAGTGAAAGATCTCGTTAACAGTCAGCACGGGACTCCTCTATTGTATGTGCCGTGGGCGAGTTGCGCATCGGCACATCTGGCTGGAGCTACCCGTCGGGCGCCGGCACGTGGAACGGCATCTTTTACCCGCCGTCGAAGGGGCGGCCGAAGGAGTTCGACGAACTGGCGTTCTACGCCAGCCACTTCGACACCGTCGAGGTCAACTCGACGTTCTACGGGCAGCCGCGCGCGAACGTGTCACGTAGCTGGGCCGAACGCACACCGGCAGGGTTCGAGTTCTCGGTGAAGCTCTACCAGAAGTTCACCCACCCGAAGATGTACGAGCAGCTGCTGCGCACGTCGCTGCAGGGAGCGGACGGTCAGGAGGCGGCGGTGCGGGCGCTGGCACAACCGACCGCCGCAGACCTCGACGCGTTCAAGCGCGGCATCGATCCGCTCGCATCAGCCGGGAAACTCGGTGCGGTACTCGCGCAGTTTCCGCCCAGCTTCACGAGCGGCCCGGCCGAACGCGACTACCTCGTGCAGTTACTACGGGCGCTCGGCGACTACACGGTGGCTGTCGAAGTGCGCCACAGCAGCTGGAGCGATGCCGTCAGCGACACGCTCGAGTTACTGAACGACGCGCAGGCGGCGTGGGTGCAGATCGACGAACCGCAGTTCCCCTTCTCCATCCGCCAGAACCGCCTGCCGAACGTGAAGGGCTTCTACTACATGCGGCTGCATGGACGGAACGCCGAGCAGTGGTGGACGCACGAGAAGTCGGAAGACCGCTACAACTACTGCTACTCGGCCGACGAACTGCGCGAGTTCAGTGAGACCGCCGGGGCGGCGAAACAGCTGGTGAAGAAGGCGTACGTCTACACCAATAATCACTTCTCGGCAAAGTCCGTGGCGAATGCCGCGATGATCAAGCGGCAGCTGGAGGAGCCGATCCAGGGCGACTATCCGCAGGCGTTCGTCGAGCACTACCCGGAACTCGCAGGCGTGGTGCACACCGCCAGCCCCGACTTCTCGCTGACGCCGTCGCGCCGTCGCTGAGCAGCGCTACTCGCGGACGTAGACGCGGCGAATCTCGTCGCCGATCTGTAGCTGGGACGGCACGTCCTCGCCTTCGATGACCTGGCCGATCACAGCGTACTGCCCATCGAGCTCGGGACGCGCCTCGAGCATGATGTAGAGCTGACTGTCGGCCTTCGCCGGCTCGCCCTGGTGTGCCAGGCCGACGGCTAACGCCACGTTCTTCCGCTTCAACAGGACTTCGGCGACACCGATCGGCTCGCCACTCGACGCCTCGAGCCCCTTGCCCCACAGCGCGCGCTTGTCGAGGTCCCGCGTCTGCGGGTCACCGAACTGCACCACGAAGCCGGGCACGGCGCGATGCACGCGCTGTCCGTCGTAGAAGCCGGCCTTCGCCAGCTTCAGGATGTGCGCAACCGACCGCGGCGCGTCCTTCGGATAGGTGTTGAACGCGAACGTCCCTCTCGTCGTCTCGACGACCACAAGCGCGGACGACCGCTGTGCCAGCACCCGCGGCACCACGACGTAGTACGCCAGCGCCAGCAGCGCCAGGGTGCCGGCGATGACGCGCGTCGGTGTGCGACGCCAGAGAGTGACGGTCATGGGGCGAGGCGCTCCCGCGCGGGTTGCTTCGAGATCTCGGTGACGCCGAGCTGCGGACAGTGTGGCCTGATCACGCAGCCGTCGCAGCGCGGATAGTTCGGCCGGCACACGTTCTGGCCCCAGGTCACCAGGTACAGGTTGATGTGCGGCCACCACTCGCGGTCGGTTGCCGCATACAGCGCGTGCTCGGTCTCCTCAGGCATCCGGGTCGTGACCCACCCGAGCCGATTCGCAATCCGGTGCACATGTGTATCGACGCAGATGTTCTGCTGGCTGCGGAACGAGAGAATCAGCACCAGGTTCGCGGTCTTGCGGCCGACACCGGGAAACCGCAGCAGCTCCTCCATCGTACCCGGCACGCGGCCGTCGAAGGCGTCGAGCAGCAGTTCGCACGTCGCTTTCACATGCTTGGCCTTCGTGTAGAAGAAACTCACGGGCGTGATCAACCGCTCGATCTGCTTGACGGTGAGCGTCGCCATCGCCTGCGGTGTCGGCGCGACGTTGAACAGTCGCGTCGAGGCGGCCAGCGTCGTCGCGTCCTGCGTCCGCGCGGACAGCAGCGTGGCAATGAGCACCTGGAACGGGTCTTCCTGCTGGCTCCCTGAGATCTTCTCGATGGCGGGCAACTCGAAGCCGGTGATCGCGCGCGAGAGCTCACGCATCACCGTCTCGACGTTGGCCGGCCGTTTCTGGCGGCGGGCCATCAGGGAATGGGCGTGATGGGCGGCCGGCCGCTGAGCACGGCGATGACGTTATCGGCCGCGAGTTCGGCCATGCCGGTGCGGGTTTCGGTGGTGCCGCTGGCCAGATGCGGAACGAGCAGGACGTTCTCGAGCGCGAACAGGTCGGGGTGAATGACCGGCTCCTTCTCGTAGACGTCGAGGGCGGCGCCGGCAATGAGCCGCTGCTGCAGCGCCCAGGCAAGCGCCGCTTCGTCCACCACCGGGCCGCGCGCGGTGTTGATCAGGTAGGCCGACCGCTTCATGCGGGCCAGCGCCTTCTTGTCGATGAGGTGCGTGGTGTCTGGTGTCAGCGGCACGTGCAGCGAGACGATGTCGGAGGTGTTCAGCAGCTGATCGAGCGACATCCGCTCGGCGTTCGGCAGCGACTTCTCGCTGCGCGACGTGTAGGCCACGCGCACGCCGAATACCGACGCCCTGGCCGCCACCGCCGCGGCGATGCGCCCGAGACCGACGAGACCGAGCTGCTTGCCGCGCAGTTCCGTGCCGAGCATGTAATCGAACGCCCAGCCCTTCCACTCGCGCCGGCGCACCACCCGCTCGCCTTCCGACAGGCGCCGCGTGATGGCCAGGATGAGCGCCCAGGTGAAGTCGGCCACCGACTCGGTGAGGACGTCTGGCGTGTTCGTGCAGATGATGCCGCGTGCACGCGCCGTAGCGACGTCGAGGTTGTTGTAACCGACCGCGACGTTGGCGACGACCTTCAAGTCTGTGCCCGCCTCGAGCACCGCCGCATCAACCTGCTCCGTCAGCATCGTCACCAGCGCGTGCTTGCCGACGACCGCCGCGCGAAGCTGGGCGGGCGTGATGCTGCCCTCCCCCGAGAAGACCTCGACGTTGCCGACGGCCTCGAGCTTGGCGATGACGGAGGACGGAAGGGTGCGGGTGACGAAGATGTTCATACGGAGGTTGGGGGTTGGGGGTTGGGGTTACGTCGGAACGCTAATGGCCTAGCGACTTACAGTAGCCGCAGTGGTCGCAGCGATGGTCGGGTTCGATGGTGCAGGCACCGTCCGGAGTGCCCAAGACGGGGAACTGGCCGTGGCTGGAGTGGGTGTGCACGCTCGGCGAGGCGTGCGCCCGCGGCGCCGGTTGCTGGGCCAGGGCATCGCCGCCGCCCGCGTGGCGGGCAATGGCGCTCCGAATCATCGTGCGCAGTTCCTGTTCAGATATCTGCATCGATGGTCACGTGGTCGATGATGCCGACGATCGCGGCGTCCACGGGGGCGCCCTTTGTGCCGAGCGCCTCGTTCGCTGCCCGTCCCTCGATGACGATCAGCACCTTCTCGTGCACACCGGCGCCCACACCGTCCACCGCCAGCAGCACGTGGCCGCGCGGCGTGTCGTCGAGGTTCAGCGGCTGCACCATGAGCAGCTTGGCGCCCTCGAACTTCCGGTGTTTCTGGGTGGAGACCACCGTCCCAACGACGCGGGCTATCTGCACAGGTCCATCACTATCCGATGTGCCAGTGATCGACGATCCCGACGATGCCGGCATCGACCGGCGCGTCGACCGGATGGAACGGGAAGCTGGCTTCCCTGCCTCGGACGAAGAAGACCTCGTCGCCGACTCCGGCGCCGACGGCATCCACGGCCACCAGCGGGCGTCCAGCCGACTCGCGCTCTGGGGTGAGCGGCTGCACCAGCAGGAGCGTGATGCCAGCAAGGTTCGCGTCCTTGCGGGTCACGACCACCGTGCCGATGACGCGGGCCACTTGCATATCAGGACGGTACGTCGATGGTGTCGACGATGCCGACGATGGCGGCGTCGATCGGGCAGTCTTTCATCCCCGTCGCCATCCGGGCAGAACTGCCGCTGACGATGAGCACGGTTTCGCCGACGCCGGCGTCGACCGTGTCCACCGCCACGAGGTAGCTGCCCTCGGCCTTACCCTTCGGATCGACCGGCCGCACAATCAGCAGCTTGCGGCTGACCAGGCCCGGATCCTTCCGCGTGGCCACGACCGTTCCGACGATCTTCGCGAGAAGCACCCGGCCTCAGGCCTTCGCGCTCGGCTTGCCGATCGGAAGCACCGATTCGAGGTTCGCGTGCGGACGCGGGATGACGTGCACCGACACGAGTTCGCCGACGCGGCGTGCCGCTGCCGCCCCTGCGTCGGTGGCTGCCTTCACGGCCGCCACGTCGCCGCGCACCATGGCCGTCACGTAGCCGGCGCCGATCTTCTCCCAGCCGACCAGGGTGACGTTCGCCGCCTTCACCATGGCGTCCGCGGCCTCGATCATCGCGACCAGGCCTTTTGTTTCGACCATCCCAAGTGCCTCACCCATCGAGCGTCTCCAGATCTCTCAATTGCAGATTTCAGATTGGCGGCCTCTGCAGCCTGTATCTCCCTCGTCAGCGAAGGCTCCTGATGGCGTCCTCGATGAGCGCGGAGAGTTCGCGGTATGTTAACCGAATTTCCTCGTCCCCATCGGGCGCGGTCGCGCGCGCGACAGCCGACGTCTGCCCCGGCACAATCGGGTCAGCCACGAGCCGGCTCCGGCCGTCGCCCTCGGGCGCCCGCACAACCTGACAGGTCATCTGCTCGGGTCCCGACAGCAAATCGCCGAGGACGGTCGGATCGGGACAGATCGGTGCAGGCGCCTTGATGCCGTAGCTTGTCCGCAGCCCCTGCAACCGGTCCACTTCGTCGCGGGCGATAAGATTTTCGCGACCGAGCATCCGCGCCACGAGGCTGATCTTCGCGAAGTGCTCGATCGTTTCGAGCTTGTAGTAGGCCGAGAGCACGTCGGTGCCGAGCGTCAGCGCGCCGTGGTTGGCCAGCAGCATGCCGTCGTGGGCCTTCACGTACTTCCGGACCGCCTCTGGCAGTTCCGACGTGGACGGCGTCGCGTACTCAGCAATCGGGATGCTGCCGAGGGTGGTGAGCACTTCGGCCAGTACAGCGCGATCGAGCGGAATGCCGGCCACGGCGAAGCCGGTGGCGATCGGCGGATGCGCATGGCAGACCGCCCGCGCATCGGGCCGCTGCCGGTACACCTCGAGGTGCATCAGCATCTCGGACGAGGGGTCGAGGTCGCCCTGGAGCTTCTTGCCGTTCAGATCGGTGATGCACATCATGTCCGGCGTCATGAAGCCCTTGCAGACGCTGCGCGGGGTCATGAGCAGGCGGTCGTCGCCCAGGCGGGCGCTGATGTTGCCGTCGTTCGAGGCGGTGTAGCCGCGGGCATACATGCGGCGGCCCACCTCCACGATGTCGGCGCGGAGCTGCGACTCGGTCGTCATGCGGTTCGTCCGTGGGCGCTGGCGGGTCCTGCCTGCTGCGAGCGGTAGGTGTCGCGGCAGTCGGTGGAACAGAAGTAGAGTCGCTCGTTACCGGACGTGGACATGGCCACGGCGCGCTCGGGCACGACGAACGTGCCGCACACCGGGTCGCGCGCCATCTGCACTCCGCGCTGCGCTACGCGGGTCGACCCTGGCCGCGCCTGTTGGCGGCCGCTGTCAGGCCCCACCTGCATCCCGCGTACGACACCGGCCCACAGATGCGAGAGCACCCGGAACACGATCGTCAGCAGAATCGACAGGAGGATAAACCGAAGCATCAGGCCCCCGGCTTGGCGGCGGTCGCCGTGTTGCCTCCGGGATGCGCCGACTTCAGGCTGTCGAGCGCACGCTTCGCCGCCTGCCCTTCAGCGCTGTTCGGCTCGAGCTTCATCACCTGCTGCCACGACTGCTCGGCGCCCACCAGGTCCTGCTTGCCGAAGGCGCGCACGATCCCCTGATTGAGCAGCGTCTTCGTGTGGTTCGGATTCAGCTTCAGCGACGCCTCGAACTGCTCGAGCGCACGGTCCGGCTGGTTCGTGTAGTAGTAGCTGACCGCAAGGTCGGTGCTGACGTTGACGTCGGTCGGCGCGAGCGCGAGCGCGGCGCCGTACCACTTGATGGCGTCGGTGTAGCGCTCGGCGTCGAAGTAGAGGTTGGCGAGTTCGACGCGCGGCTGCGGACTGGATGGCTGCTGCTCGGCGACCGTCGTCAGAGCCTTCACCTTGGTCTCGTCCAGGATGGCGGCCGACGGCGCCGCCGCGGCGGGTGCCTGCTGCGCAGGCGCGCTCACGGCCACGGGCGCCTGACCTGGACGGAGGCCCGCTTGCTGACTACCGATGATCCAGCCGGCGATCAGACCAAAGACCACACCGGCGATGCCGAACGCTATCGACTCAGGCTTCATGGGATGTGCCTTGGATCATAGCTGATCGCGCCCTGGGGTACACCGTCCCTGGCACCGGACGCTCTAGCCCGCGCCCAGAGCCGCCAGGTACTCGCGGACGACGGTGTCGAGCCCGACAAATAGCGCCCTCGACATCAGGGCATGGCCGATCGAGACCTCATCGAGGTGCGGCAGGGTGCGGAACAGCACCAGATTGGCCAGGTCCAGGTCGTGCCCCGCATTGATGCCCAGGCCGAGGGCATGCGCCCGTTCGGCCGCAGCAGTGTAGGTGGCAAACGACGGTTCGGCGTTGGCAGGCCCCTGCTCGAACGCTCGGGCAAACGGCTCGGTATAGAGCTCCACGCGGTCGGCACCGACGCCTTTGGCCAGCACCACTGCCTCGTCCGTGGCGTCGATGAAGAGGCTGACGCGGATGCCTGCCGCCTGCATCGCCGCGATCACCGCAGGCAGACGGTCGGTGTCGCCACCACGCATCCATCCCGCCTGACTCGTAATCTCGCCGGGAATGACCGGCACGAGGGTGCACTGCTCGGGCCGTACCGCATGCACCATCTCGATGAAGTCGGGACGCGGGTCGCCCTCCAGGTTGAGTTCGACCGCCGGTCGAACGGGCCGCAACCGCTCCGCGATGTCACGCACATCGGCCGGCGTGATGTGCCGCTGGTCCGCGCGTGGGTGCACGGTAATCCCCGTCACTCCAGCCGCGAGACAGACCTCGACGGCATCGAGCACACGTGGCTCGGCTCCGCCGCGCGAGTTGCGCAGCGTCGCCACTTTGTTGACGTTAACGGAGAGTCGGATCATGAAAACGCTGATTGCGAAATGCTGATTGCTGATTGGGGCTCAGGCCAGTTCACGCGTCACGACGTCGATAATGTGCTGCGCCCAGGACCTGATCTCGTTCTGGTCCTGCCCCTCGAGCATGACGCGTAATAGCGGCTCGGTGCCGGAATAGCGGACGAGCAGCCGGCCGTGTCCAGCGACGCGCGCGTCGACGTCGGCAATCGCGGCGGCGACGGCCGGCACGGTCTGCAGGTCGACCTTCTCGCGCACGCGCACGTTGAGGAGCACCTGCGGGTAGTTCGTCAGGTCGTCGGCGAGGTCGGCCAGTGTTCGGCCGCTCGTCATCACGGTCTGCAGCACGTTCAGCGCGGTGCAGAGGCCGTCGCCGGTGAAGAGGTAGTCGGAAAAGATCACGTGCCCCGACTGCTCGCCGCCGAGCGCGATACCGCGCTTCAGCATCTCCTCCATGACGTATTTATCGCCGACGGCGGTGCGGATCATCTCGATGCCCGACTCGCGCAGCGCGATTTCGAGTCCGATGTTGCTCATGACCGTGGCGACGATGGCGTTCCCTGGCAGGCGTCCCTGTTGCTGCAGGTGACGCGCGCACATCAGCAGGACCGCGTCGCCATTCACCACGCGGCCGCGGTGGTCCACGAAGATCGCGCGGTCGCCGTCACCATCGAAGGCGACGCCGAGCTGCGCGCCGCTCTTCACCACCACGTCGGCCAGCAACTCGGGGTGGGTCGAGCCGCACTGCAGGTTGATGTTCCGGCCGTCCGGGGTGTCGCCGATGACGAGCGTGTCGAAGCCCAGGCTCCGGAACAGGCCCGGCGCAACGGTGGCCGTGGCGCCGTTCGCGCAGTCCACAGCCAGTGTGAAGCCACGGAACGTCTCCGGCTCCGGCAATACGGCGCGCAGGTGCTCGAGGTACGAGTCGACCAGCACCGCCCCCTGCACTTCCTCCGGCGCTCCGGCGCGCACGTCCCACGAGCGGTCGGCGACGATCGCCTCGACCTCGCGCTCCACCGCTTCGGTGAACTTCTCGCCGCGACCGGAGAACACCTTGATGCCGTTGTCCTCGAACGGATTATGCGAGGCGGAGATGACGACGCCAGCGTCGTACTCGGCGAACGCCCGCGTGAGGTAGGCCACGGCAGGCGTCGGCACGATGCCCACGCTGGTGACTTCGGCCCCTTCGCCTCCGGCGCCGTGCGCCAACTCGGCCTCGATCCAGCCGCCCGACTCCCGTGTGTCGCGACCAATCAGCAGGTGGGGCGATTCGGTGCCGTGCGGTAACGCCCTGACGAGGGCGGCGCCAAGACGACGAACGGTGGAGTGATCGAGCGGGTAGACGCCGGCCTTTCCGCGAACGCCGTCTGTGCCGAAGAGGCGCGTGTTCACGCGCGCGTCAGTCTTTTCCACGAGTGATGCTCACCTGCACGGTCGCCGGAAGGATGCGGGCGACGCCGGCGCGCGGCGGATTCTCGACGCGCACAGGCAAGGTATAGGAACCGGCGCCAAGGCCGGCAAGATCGACAGCGGCGGTCACGCTGGCGCCGTCGACGCGGTTCACCCCCTCGCGGCTGCCACGTATCACGACGTCGACAGCGGAGGGCACCGCCCTCACGACCAGGTTCGCCCCGATGTTCATGAGATGCACGGGGCGTTCCCGAACGGTCCGTTCGACCGGCCCAGGGGCGATCTCGACGATGATCTGTGCCAGACGCGGCGTCTTCAAACGGACGGTCGGGTCGATGAAGCCGACCGATACGGTGTCCGTCACGGTGGCGCGGGCACCGGCGACGGAAATCGCTTCGGTCACCGCTTCGGTGACTCGGGCCACGGCACTCTCGGGACCAACCACCTCGACCGATGCAGGCGCCGCCCGGACCCGACCGACCACGAACCCTGCCGCCGGGTCGCCTTCGAGCGACGGCGCCACCGGCACCTGCTTCGTGGTCTGCGGTTCGAAGATCAGCGCGATGCTCGGCGGCGTCACCTGCACCACCTGCACGCCGAACGGCGTGCGCACCTGCTCGGGCGTGATCTGGAAGAGACGGCGGCCGACCACGGCCGACTTCAGGTCGAGCTGGGCGACCATGTCGCCAGGACCGAGGCGCGACAGGGCGCTCGACGCACCGCGCACGCGCACGTCTACCAGCGACGGTGCCTCACCCATCATCTCGAGTCCAGCCGGAAACTGCTGGAACTCGAGCGGCACGCGCAACCCGCGCTCCACCGTCTCGTCGCCGGAGACAAAGAGCCATAGCAGCACGGCGAAAGCCACCGACAGCACTTTCAACCCGAGATGCCCGAAGGGCCACGGCGCCTTCATGCGGCCTTCATCCGCCGGCGCCCACGGGTCGCACGGTTGATCACCATCTCACGCAGGCGCGAACGCAGGGCATCCGCGGTCATTCCGCGTTCGATCTGCCCGTCCACCACCAGCGAGATACTGCCGGTCTCCTCGGACACGACGATCGCGATGGAATCGTTCTCCTCGGTCAGGCCGATGGCCGCACGGTGCCGTGAGCCCAGCTCCGTGCTGAGTTTCGGGTTCACGGTCAGCGGGAGGAAGCAGGCGGCAGCCGCCACGCGGTCTTCGCGCACGATGACCGCGCCGTCGTGCAGCGGTGACTTCAGCTGGAAGATGCTGACCACGAGGTCGTAGGTCAGCACCGCGTCGAGCGGGATGCCACCCTCGATGTAGTTCCGCAACCCGATCTGGCGCTCGATGGCGATGATGGCGCCGACGCGCTGCGACGAGAGCATGCTCGCGGCGACGGCCAGTTCCTCGATCGACTCCTCGGCCGATTCGGTCTTGGCCAGATACCGGAAGAACGGCGCACGGCCGAAGTGCGCGAGTGCGCGGCGGATGTCCGACTGGAACAGCACGATAATGCCGAAGACGACGTAGCCGAACATGCTGCGCACGAGCCAGTTCAGCGTGTCGAGGTGCCAGTAGCGCGAGCCGTAGAAGAGCACGGCGATCAGCCCGCCACCCACCGCCATCTGAACGGCACGCGTGCCGCGGATCAGCTTCAGGACCTCGTAGATCAGGATCGACACCACGAGGATGTCGACGAGGTCCCACCAGCCGATCGGCGGTCGCCGGAGCAGCGCGTCGATCCAGGTTACGTTCACGATGGAATAGGTCCGTTGTCGATTCGTCCGTGCAGGCGCGTCGCCTCGGCCACGCGCACCACTTGCACCATCTCGGTCACCGCATGCACGCGCACGATGTGCGCGCCGCCGAGCACGGCCGCCGTCACGGCCGCAGCGGTGCCCCAATCGCGTTCGGCCGGCGGCCGGTCGTTCAGCGCCTCGCGCATGAACGACTTTCGCGACGGCCCGGCGAGAACCGGCCGGTCGAGTGCGGTCGACAGTTCGGCTATCCGGGCCAGCAAACCATAGCTGTGCATGGGCCGTTTGGCAAACCCGATCCCGGGATCGATGACGATGCGGTCCAGCGCCACTCCGGCTGTCACGGCGGCGTCGAGTCCGGCGCGCAGCTCCGCACCCACCTCCTCCACCACATCGTCGTAGACCGCGAGCGCGTACATATCCGACGAACGCCCCCTGGTGTGCATCAGGACGAGCGCGGCCCTCGTCTCCGCCACCGCTGCCGCCATTGCCGGGTCGTAGGTGAGTCCGCTGATGTCGTTGACGATCGATGCCCCTTCAGCGACAGCGGCCCGTGCCACCACGGCCTTGTAGGTATCAATGGAGATTGGCGCCTTCAACCGCCCGGCCAGCGCTTTCAGCACCGGCAGCACGCGACGCAGTTCCTCGGCGGCATCGACCGGCACGGCGCCTGGACGGGTCGACTCGCCGCCCAGATCGATGAGGTCGGCGCCGGCGGCTTCCATGGCGAGCGCGGTCTCGACCGCGCGTGCGGTGTCGAGATGTTCAGCGTCGGCGAATGAGTCAGGGGTGACGTTCAGGACACCCATGACGAGCGGCCGCTCGCCAAGGGAGAGATGACTGCCATCAGGCAGAGGCACGAGGTAGGGGCGGCGCGGCGGAAACACAGTGGGTCGAGCGACCGGCTCGACCCACTTGCACGGTTCCGCCGGTCTGGCTCATTCCTGGGTGATGGGCTTGTTCATCGCGGGAACGATCGGGGTGCGTTCCTTGACGCGCGGACGCTCTTCGTCGGACGCCGCAGCCACGGGGGTTGCCGGGACGTGTTCGTCGAGTTCGAGTCCGGCCGCCAGGCGACGCACCTGCTCGGCGTCGAGCACTTCACGCGCGAGCAGTGCATCGGCCATCTTCAGGAGCACGTCCTTGTGCTCGCTGAGAATCGCGTGCGCACGCTCGTAGTTGTGCGTGACGAAGCGCTTCACTTCCTGGTCGATCTTGACCGCCGTGTCTTGGCTGTAGTCGTGGCGCTGCGCGATTTCACGACCGAGGAAGATCTGCTCTTCCTTCTTGCCGAAGGTGAGCGGCCCCAGCTGGTCGCTCATGCCCCACTCGCAGACCATCTTGCGCGCCAGTTCGGTGGAGCGTTCAAGGTCGTTGCCGGCACCGGTGGTGAGGCTGTTCATCGTGATCTCTTCGGCGATGCGGCCGCCGAGGAGAATCGCGAGCTGATCCTGCAGGTAGTCGCGCGAGTAGTTGTGCTTCTCGTCGGTCGGCAGCTGCATCGTGAGACCGAGCGCCATGCCGCGAGGGATGATCGTCACCTTGTGGATCGGATCGGCGTGCGGCAGGAACACGGTGAGCAGCGCGTGCCCGGCTTCGTGAATGGCCGTGATGCGCTTCTCGGCGTCGCTGATGATCATCGAGCGGCGCTCCGAGCCCATCATGACCTTGTCCTTGGCGAACTCGAAGTCGTGCATGCGCACGGTTTTCTGGTTGTAGCGTGCGGCGTTCAGGGCCGCCTCGTTCACCAGGCTCGCGAGGTCCGCACCAGAGAAGCCGGCTGAGCCGCGCGCCAGCACCGACACGTCGACATCGTCGGCCATCGGAATCTTGCGCGTGTGAACGGCGAGGATGCCTTCGCGACCCTTTACGTCGGGGCGATTGACCACGATGCGGCGGTCGAAACGGCCGGGACGGAGCAGGGCCGGGTCGAGCACGTCGGGACGGTTGGTGGCGGCGACGAGGATGACGCCTTCGTTCGATTCGAACCCGTCCATCTCGACGAGGAGCTGGTTCAGCGTCTGCTCTCGTTCGTCGTGACCACCGCCGAGGCCGGCGCCGCGATGACGGCCGACCGCGTCGATTTCATCGATGAACACGATGCAGGGTGCGTTCTTCTTGCCCTGCTCGAACAGGTCGCGCACGCGAGAGGCGCCGACGCCGACGAACATCTCGACGAAATCGGAGCCGCTGATCGAGAAGAACGGCACGTTGGCTTCGCCCGCGACCGCGCGTGCGAGCAACGTCTTGCCCGTTCCGGGGGAGCCCATCAGCAGGACGCCCTTGGGAATGCGGCCGCCCAGCTTCTGGAACTTCTGGGGTTCCTTGAGGAACTCGATGATTTCCTGGAGCTCTTCCTTCGCTTCGTCCACGCCCGCCACGTCCTTGAACGTGACCTTCTTCTGCGAACTGGACGACAGCTTTGCCTTGCTCTTGCCGAACGACAGCGCCTTGTTGCCGCCGCTCTGCATCTGGCGCATGAAGAACACCCAGAAGCCGATCATCACGAGGAACGGCGCCCAACTGTAGAGCAGCGACGCCCACGGACTGGCGGTCGGCTCCTTCGAGGACACGGCAATGCCGCGCTCGATCAACTTGTTGGCGAGCCCCTCGTACTGCGTGGGCGCGTAGGTCTTGAATGTCTGGTTCTGGCTGTCCTTGGTGGTGCCCGTGATCTCCTGACCGGTGATCACGACGCGCTGGACATTGCCAGCGTCGACCGCGGACATGAACTCACTGAACGTGAGCTGGTGGTCGCGAGTCTCGTATCTGGTGGCGAAGTTCCAGATCAGCACGCCAGCGACGACGAGCACCATCCAGAACAACAAGCTCTTCAACGTCGAATTCAACACGAGCCTCCCACACCGTTAAGTCTCAAGATTACCACGGCTTGCAAAGGGTCTATTACGTGAAACTCCTGACCGATCGCATGACCGGGCACCCACACGATGCGGTCCGCGCCGTCCACCACGATCGGGATACGGTCGCGCGCCTCGCGGGGCACCTTCCGGTCGACGAACAGGTCCTGCAGTTTGCGATGCCCGGCCGGCGACGGTTTCAGCCGATCGCCCTGGCGCCGATTGCGAACCGCCAGTCCGCCAGCCACCATCTCCAGAGGCACCACCGCACTCGCGTCATCTGCGTGAGGGCGGGCTACGCCTGAAGTATCCACCAGCGCCGACATCACACAGCCGATCTCGGCGATGGTCACCTCGCCGGGAACCGGCAGGGTATACCGAAACGCCGCGACCGGACCGGTGGCGGGACGTGGGGGGCGGCCGGCTGAACCGGCGGGTCTACTCGTTAAGACGACGAACGAGCCAGCACGTTCCACGCGGTGCCCCGGCGCATCAAACGCCGGCCCGCCAGCCGTCACCGCGTCCCACGCCTGCTGCACGTGTTCGAAGCCGATGAGCCGTCCCCCAGCGGTCTCCCGCATCGCCCCGAGGAGGACGCGCCACGCCAGGGCCTGAGGCAGCGCCGCCAGCACGGCAGCGTCGATCCGAGTCCCACCAGCCTGATAACTCAGGTGTTCGCGCGCCCATGCCGCGGCCAGTTCGTCGAGGAACTGCTCATCGGCGCGAGCCAGCGCAGCCTCAGCGGCCAGCACCTTGACGATGCGCGGGTTGAAGCGGCCGGCCAGCAGCGGCACCAGTTCGGCGCGCACCCGATTCCTCGGAATGCCCACGTCGTCGTTCGAGGCGTCGTGCACGAACGTGAGTGATTCCTCCTGCAGGAACGCCCTCGCCTCGGCCTTCGAACAGTCGAGCAGTGGCCTGATGACGATGCCGTTTCGCGGATGCATGGCGGACAACCCGCGGGCGCCGGCGCCCCGGACGAGGCGCAGCAGGAAGGTTTCCGCCTGGTCGTCCCTGGTGTGTCCCACCGCCACCACGTCGGCCGCGTGCTGGCGGGCGGCGCGCTCGAAGAAGGCATGGCGAGCGACGTGCGCCGCATCTTCAATCGACCGGTGCTCGACGGCGGCGAACGCCGCAACATCGATCTGCTCGACCACAAACGGGACGCCAAGGGTAGCCGCGACGCCTGCGCAAAACTGCGCGTCGGCGTCGGCCGCTTCGCGCAAGCGGTGGTTCAAGTGGGCCACGGCCACCAGGTGGAGCTGGCCGTCGCGCTCGAGCGCACGCAGGACGTGCAGGAGCGCCATCGAGTCGGGTCCGCCAGACAGCGCGGCCACGACACGCGTGCTACTGCGTGTGAGGTGGTGCCGCTGGAGCGTCCGCCGAACACGTTCGATCAACGTCATGCGGTGGACCCAAACGGGAACACGAGGTGGGGTGGTGCGGTCGAATGGTGCCGGAGGGCGGATTTGAACCGCCGACCCCGCGCTTATGAGACGCGTGCTCTCACCAACTGAGCTACTCCGGCCGGAAACTCCCAATGGTAACACGGCCTCTGCTGCGTGCGGGATCCAGAAAGGCCACGAAGCACCACTAGTGTTCTTGGGCTCGATGTCTTCGTGCCCTCGTGAAGTTGAACATCGGCGCCGCACCGGCTCGTCCAGCTTCTCATGCCCGAAGAATGGCGGCGGCCAGCAGCGGAATCATCAGCTCGTGGTGCCCGACCAGCGAATAGCCCCGGCCGCTGGTTCCGGCCGTCGGCCTGGCGACAACGTTGGTCTGCGGGCGATAGCCCCTGATGAAGTCGAGGTTCACGGTGGTCAGCCCGTCGAGGGCGATGCCACGGTTGCGCGCGAGCGCCACGGCCTTGAGGAAGACCTCCGGCAGGACGACGGCCGAACCGCAGTTGAGGAACACCCCGTGTTCGAGCCGCGCCACGTTGGACACGAAGTAGCGGAAATCGCGGAGGCTCCCCTCGCCCAGGGCGGCGCCCGACGCCGTCGGATGCATGTGGATGATGTCGGTGCCAATCGCCACGTGCACGGTCACCGGAATCCCGAGACGGCCGGCCGCCGCCAGCAGGCTGGAGCGCGCGTGCTGGGGATTGCGCCCGTGCAGATAGGCCGATACCGCCTGGCCGATGCCCAGGCCGCGAGCCACACCGTCATTGATCGCGCCGTTCAGCAACCTGCCCGTTTCCTCGGCCATCCCGAAGGTGCCTGGCCCCAGCGTCTGATCGACGTCCTCGGAGGTGGCGCCGGCCAGCGCGACCTCGAAGTCGTGGATGACCGCGGCGCCGTTCGTGGCGATGGCCGACACGAACCCGCGCTCCATCAGATCGATGAGCACGGGTGCGAGTCCGGTCTTGATGACGTGCGCGCCGATGCCCCACACGACGCCGGCCTCGCCCCGTGTGGCCTCGGCCACGGCCCGCGCGACCGACCGCAGGTCGGCAGCGCCGAGCATGTTCGGCAGCGAGTCGAGGAACGTGCCGAGCGTCGCGTCCGGCGGTACCGGACGACCGAAGTCCTCCGCGCGCGCCTTGCTCGGGCGCGACTTCAGGGGATAGGTGCGAACGCCGGACAGGTCGAACGACTCGTAGTCAAAGGGCATGGTGCGTCGACTAACGTAATGCAAACGGGCCGCAGGACCCAAAGGGGCCTGCCTGGCGGTGCGTCCTGCCTAGAGAATGAGCATCGCGTCGCCGTAGCTGTAGAAGCGGTATCGCTCGGCGACGGCGGTGCGATATGCATGCAACACGTGGTCGCGCCCGCCGAACCCGGAGACCAGCATCAGCAGCGACGACTGCGGCAGGTGGAAGTTGGTGACGAGGCCGCGCAGAACGCGGAACTCGAAGCCGGGGTAGATGAAGAGGTTCGAGGTACCGCGCCCGGGCACCAGCCGTCCGCCATTGGCGCGCGCCACCGACTCCAGCGTCCGGGTGGTGGTCGTGCCGACAGCCACTACTCGGCGTCCGGCGTCGAGCGCGGCATTCACGACCGACGCGGTCTGCTCGGAAATCTCGAACGGCTCCGACTCCATCTGGTGCGCCTCCACCACATCGACACGAATGGGTTGGAAGGTGCCGTAGCCGACGTGCAGCGTGAGTTCGGCGACCTCCACGCCGCGCGTCCGGAGCTGGTCGAGCAACGCCGGGGTGAAGTGCAGGCCGGCGGTCGGCGCCGCGATTGACCCTCGCGTCTGAGCGAACACGGTCTGGTAGCGCTCGTGGTCGTCACCGCGGTCATCACGCTTGATGTAGGGCGGCAGCGGAATGTGACCGACGGCATCGACGGCGGACTCGAGCGGCGAGCCGTCCGGGCACCAGAACCGCACGACCCGGCGGCCGAAGGGGCGGCGCTCGAGAATCTCCCCGTGAATCGTCGCCGCTCCCTCGAACACGACCCGCGCACCGGGCTTCAGTTTCTGCCCCGGGGATACGAGCGCTTCCCATTGCTCCGCGCCGTCAGCGTAGGCTGGCGCCACACGCGTCACCAGCAGGCACTCCACCGCGCCGCCGCTCGGGTCGCGGCGTCCGAGCAGACGCGCGGGAAACACGCGGGTGTTGTTCACCACCAGCAGGTCACCCGGCGCGAGCAGTGATGGGAGCTCGCCTATCGCGTGATGGTCGAGCGCGCCGTCTTCACGGTGCAGGCGCAGCAGTCGGGACGCACCCCGCACCGCCGGTGGCTCCTGCGCGATCAGTTCTGGTGGAAGCTCGAAGTCGAATTCGCTGACAAGCACGACGGCCCATCGTACCTCTGTCATCCCGAGGTCGCGAACGTGTTGCCGAGGTGACGCGCATGTCCGAGGTCGTTATGTCCCTTTGCTGCCGGCGATGCCGGGCCTCGGGTTCCTGCGCCGGCGGCCAGCGCGTTTTCAAGCTATCCGGAGCTGCCGACCTTCCGCCTTCGCGGTGCGTCGGCGGACCGCCGTAGCCACGGCAGTGGCTGGTCAGGTCGGCGCAGTCCAGCGAACCTGAAGGTTCGCGGCTGCGCCACACCGAATCGGCAAACGTCCTAGATTCCCCAGCGCAGCAGGACCGACCCGACCGTGAACCCAGCGCCCACCGAGCACAGCAGCACGAGGTCACCCTTCTTCAGGCGGCCTTCGCTCACCGCATCGTTCAGGGCGAGCGGAATGGTGGCGGCGGTCGTGTTCCCGAAGCGCTCGATGTTGATGACGACCTTGCTCGGATCGATGCCGAGCTTCTCGCTGGCCGACATGATGATGCGGCGGTTCGCCTGGTGCGATACGAACAGGTCCAGATCGTCGGCGGAGATGTGGTTGCGCTCCATGATCCGCCGGGCGATCTCTTCGGTCTTGCGCACGGCGAACTTGAACACGGCCTGGCCGTCCTGCTTCACGTAGTGCAGCCCCTGATCGATGGTCTCGTGCGAAGGCGGCCGCAGGCTGCCGCCCGCGGGCATGCAGAGGGCTGGTCCACCGCCGCCGTCGATCTCGTGCTCGAAGTCGATGATGCACGGGTCTCCGGCCGCGGCCGCCGACACCACCACCGCACCGGCGCCGTCGCCGAACAGCACGCAGGTTGCACGGTCCTTGTAGTCGATGATGCTCGACATGACGTCGGCGCCAATCACCAGCGCGTGCTCGTGGCACCCGGCCGCCACGAGCTGGCTGCCGGCCGTCAGGGCATACGTGAAGGCGGAGCAGGCCGCGCTGATGTCGAAGCCCCACGCGCGGTGAGCCCCGATCTTGTGCTGGACCAGGCAGGCGGTGCTCGGGAACAGCATGTCTGGCGTCACGGTGCCAACGACGATCACGCCGATGTCGTCGGGCGTGAGGCCGGCTCTCCTGATCGCCTCGAGTGCCGCTTCCTTCGCGAGATCCGACGTGGCGACGCCGGGATCGACGATGTGGCGCTCGCGGATGCCGGTGCGTTGGAGAATCCACTCGTCGGTGGTATCCACCAGCTTCTCGAGATCGGCGTTCGTCAGCAGACGCGGCGGCACATAGGTCGCCAGCGATCTGATGTACACGGGTCGTCCCGCACAACGCGAGGTGCGACGCACCTGTCCCTGCTCCTGAGCGCTTACCACAGTCGTGAATCCCTTCCCGGCGGAGTCAATCCGAAGTATTCGTAGGCGCGCGGCGTGGCAACACGTCCGCGCGGCGTTCGGTCCAGAAATCCGATCTGAATCAGATACGGCTCGTACATGTCCTCGATGGCGTCCCGTTCCTCGCTGATCGCCGCAGCGAGGCTGCTGACCCCGACGGGTCCGCCACTGAACTTCTCGATGATGGTGCGCAACAGCTTCCGATCGACTTCGTCGAAGCCGTACTCATCCACTTCGAGCAGCTTCAGCCCGCCGATCGCCACGTCGAGCGTAATGGTACCGTCGGCGCGCACCTGCGCAAAGTCGCGGACCCGGCGCAGCAGCCGGTTGGCGATGCGCGGTGTCCCGCGCGACCGGCGCGCCACTTCCGCGGCCGCCTCGGGGGAGATCGGCACGCCGAGAATGCGCGCCGAGCGGCGCACGATCTCGTTCATGTCGGACGGCTCGTAGAACTCGAGCCGGTGCACGATGCCGAAACGGGAGCGTAGGGGCGACGTCAGCAGGCCGGCGCGCGTGGTGGCGCCGATCAGCGTGAACTTCTGCAGCGGCACCTTGACCGAGCGCGCGCTCGGTCCCTGACCGATCATGATGTCGAGCTCGTAGTCCTCGAGCGCCGGATAGAGGATCTCCTCAATCGTCGGCGACATCCGGTGGATCTCATCGATGAACAGCACCTCGCGGTCCGCGAGGGTGGTGAGTATGGCGGCGAGGTCGCCGGGCTTCTCGAGCACCGGCCCCGAGGTGGCGCGCACGGGCGCCTTCATCTCGTTGCCGATGACGTAGGCCAGGGTGGTCTTGCCGAGTCCGGGCGGTCCGTAGAGCAGCACGTGATCGAGCGCTTCACCGCGCTGGAGAGCGGCGGCAATGGACACCTGCAGGTTCTCGCGGATGCGGTCCTGCCCGATGTACTCGTCGAGGACGCGCGGGCGCAGCCCCGCTTCATATTGGGCGTCGTCATCGGCCTTTGCGGCCGTTACGAGTCGATCGTCCATGTCCTACCTTGCCAGTTCGCGGAGCGCCTGACGCAATGTCTGCTCGAAGTCGCCGGCGTCGCGCGTGATGGCGGCGTCGACGGCCTTCTCGGCCAGGGTCCGCTGGTACCCGAGATTCACCAGCGCCGACAGCACATCGGCCTTCAGGTCGGACGGTTCGACGGAGCTGCCGTCGGCAGGCTGCGTATGCGCGGCCAGCGGCAGCCGGTCCTTCAGTTCGAGGACGATGCGTTCGGCGGTCTTCTTGCCAACGCCGGGAATGGCGGTGAGCCTGGCCAGGTCGCTGCGCTGGATCGCCTTGATCAGTTCGTTCGTCTCGATGCCGGAAAGCACGGCGAGCCCCACCTTCGGGCCGATGCCACTCACTGAGATGAGCCGTTCGAACAGCTCCTGCTCGAGACTGGTCGCAAAGCCGTACAACAGCAGCGCATCCTCACGAACGTGCGTGTGAATGCGGAGCGCGATCTCGGCGCCCGCCTCGCCGAGGCCGTAGAACGTCGACAACGGCACGGCGACGTCGTAGCCGACACCGTTCACGTCGACGATGATGCGGTTCGGCTGCTTGTCGAAGATCCGGCCGCGCAGGTGAGCGATCACGAGCCTTCGGGCCTGTAGTGCCGCCAGCTCGTCGCGGCGCGCGACGTCGAGGTCGCCGGCAGCGCAATGCCGGTCGGGGCCATGGAGTGGCTGTGGCAGATGGCCACCGCCAGCGCATCCGACGCATCAAACGGCGTCGGCAGCGTGGCGAGACCGAGGATGAGCTTCACCATGTTCTGCACCTGATGCTTCTCGGCGCGACCATGTCCCACCACGGCCAGCTTCACTTCAGCGGGGGTGTATTCGAAGACCGGTAGTCCGGACTGCACGGCGGCAAGCATGGCCACGCCGCGCGCGTGAGCGAGCTTGAGCGCGCTTCTGGCGTTGACGGAGGTGAAGAGGTTTTCGATGGCGACACAATCGGGCTGGCACTCGCCGAGGAGCGCGGCCAGCCCGGTGTGGATCGTGAGGAGCTTTTCTGAAAACGAGGCGGACGCCCGCGTGCGGATGGCGCCGCTGGTGATCATCTGGTGGCGCGACCCGTCGGTGTCGACGCAGCCGTAGCCGGTGCGTTCGGAGCCGGGGTCGATGCCGAAGATCTTCACGCCAGCGAGGCCTCGATCTCCTTTTCCTCGATGTCGAAGTTCGACCAGACCTGACGGATGTCCTCGTGATCGTCGAGCACGTCCATCAGCTTCAGCATCTGCTGCGCGGCCTTGCCTTCGAGCTTCAGGTAGTTCTGCGGAAGCATCGAGATTGCGGCCGCTTCGGGTTCGATGCCGAGCGCCTTGACCGCTTCAAGGACGGCCGGGTAGGTCTCGACCGACGAGAGCACTTCCCAGTTGTCGCCATCGTCGCGGAGGTCGTCGCCGCCGGCATCGATGACTGCAGCCATCAGGGTGTCCTCGTCCGCCTTGCTCTTCGGGACGACGATGTAGCCCTGCTTGGTGAACATCCAGGCGACCGCGTTGGTTTCGGCGAGGTTGCCGCCGTACTTGGTCAGCGTGTGGCGCAGCTCGCCGACCGTACGGTTCTTGTTGTCGGTCAGCACGTCCATGATGACGGCCGCGCCGCCGGGGCCGTAGCCCTCGTACTGCGCTTCCTCATAGGACACGCCCGGCTCTTCGCCCGTGCCTCGGCGAATGGCTCGCTTGATGTTGTCCGCGGGCATATTGACCGCTTTGGACTCGGCGATGATTGTGCGCAGTCGCGGGTTGGTGTCAGGGTCGCCGCCACCATGGCGCGCAGCAATCGTCAGTTCCTTGATGATGCGCGTGAAGAGCTTGCCGCGCTTGGCGTCGGCTGCACCCTTCTTGTGCTTGATTGTGTGCCACTTGGAATGGCCAGACATGTTGGAAACTCCAGCTAAATCAACAGGAACGGACCAGAAATGTTATCACAGGCGTCTGGCCAGCATGACCCAAACGTCCGCCCGTTCGTCCCACGGGCCGCCGCGATAGTCGCCCAGAACCGCCTCGATCGCAAAGCCCGCTTTTTCGAGGCGCTTCGTGACGGTCGGAATCGGCAGGGTGCGGAAGGTCAGGTCGAAGGAGTGCTTCCGGACCTGTTCGCCGCGTCGTTCGATGTAGGTCTGCTCGAAGATGGTGAGGTGTTTCTTCCGGTCCTGACGGACCGACTCGACCAGCGTCAGGTGCGCGCCGCCCTGCGCGTTTCCCTTCAGCTGGACCTGGTTCGAGTACTCGCGCCAGTTCGGCACGTCGGGCAC